>ERZ650308.1242-NODE-1242-length-13367-cov-25.710787_pt1 | contig 13367 bp, 14 predicted proteins | sample MGYA00376244_ERZ650308 | MGnify/ENA primary metagenome ERZ650308 (study PRJEB26733, sample SAMN07839295) | wastewater metagenome | biome: small river; feature: stream; material: water | place: USA: North Carolina | collected 2016-04-26 ...
ACTTTGTATTACCCTTGCAAACAAAAAAGCTGAAGCTGTGAAGATGAGGAGGAAGTCCGCTTTCTTTTTCTAATTGAAGATTGGAAGATTGAAGATTGGAAGATTGGAAGATTGAAGATTGGAAGATTGGAAGATTGAAGATTGAAGATTGGAAGATTGAAGATTGGAAGATTGAAGATTGGAAGATTGAAGATTGAAGATTGGAAGATTGGAAGATTAAAAATTCGAAGATTACAAGATTGAAGATTACAAGATTGAAGATTACAAGATTTCAAGATTACAAGATTACAAGATAGAAGATTTAATCCCGAAGTGTTGGGATGGAAGCCGGGTTTTACTGTAAACATAACTATTGTTTTAACGTAGTACTACCAAAAAACAGGGATGGAAGTATTGCGGAATCAACGGAGCCAGTTTCGGTTATTGCAGGCGGCTCAGGACAGAATGGTCTTTAAAGGAGAAAATGGTAGCTACCACGTTTTGGGGGAATTGCCCATGAACTTTGCGCATTTGCGCATTTCTTTGGTTTTTATTCCCAACAAAGAGGTTTACCGATACAGGTACGATCTCGATTTGTTGAACCAACTTGAAACGGATAAAATTACCCAACTATTGCGCAACAAATTTCCAAGTTTGGATGCGGAAGCTTTCGCAACGGACTTGGATAGACTCGTTGAAGTGGTGGAAAAAAAACGGGAAGATATATACAACGCGCAATTCAAAGATGTTGTCCAAACTTCTCACTCGGTTACGAAAAATGAACGCTCCGCTGCAGCGCATTTTTTGAATGTACCACAGCTTCTCGATGAACTGGATAGGTGCTTGGTCGCTTGCGGTATTGTGGGGGAACAACACAACCGCCTCTTGCTCTTTTTTGTTGCTATCTCTTTTAAAACGGATCAACCGCTGCATGCGCTGATTCAATCGGGGTCCTCAACAGGCAAAAGCCATTTGCTCAAAGTAATTGAACGCTGCTTGCCTCCACCCTACGCGTTTCCTATCACACGCCTTTCGGATAAAGCGTTTTACCACTTCAATAGCGCGGATGTAACAGGGAAATGTCTCTTTCTGAACGATCTCAGTGGTCTTGGTAAGGAAGCACTATTTGGCTTGCGCGAATTGCAATCTGAACGAACGCTGATTCATGCGCTCCCACAAAAAAGCAATTACGGTGTGTTACAAACCAAAACGAAAGTCATTCGTAGCCACTTTTCAAGTATTGCTGCTACAACAGCAACGCAGGTCTATCTCGATAATAGCAACCGCTCTATCTTGCTGCATTTGGATGATTCTGAACAGCAAACACAACTCATTATTGCACGCCAAAACCAACTGTTTTCTGATACTTATACCCAACAATTAGCTGACGACACAACGCACTTCCTGCAAAATTGCATCTCGTTGTTGCAACCTTATAAAGTGGTGAACCCCTTTGCTCCTGCCCTCATCTTACCCAGTAAGATTAATTACCGCAGGAGAACGAATTTTCAATTACTGAGCTTGATTCAAGTGATAACACTGTTTCATCAAATGCAACGCGAAAAAAATGAGGCTGGTGCATTGATTGCAACAGCAAGTGATGTGAAAATTGCTATTGATTTGATTGTTCCTTCGTTGGTGATTAATAGCGATGATTTGGATGCACAATCACGCGCTTTTTTAACGCAACTAAAAACTTTCTTGGCCGAACAACAACGCTCGGATTTTACACAACGTGACATACGCATGTACGTGAAAAAAAGTAAAACAACGGTGTTTAAACTGCTGCAATCCTTGCTCACTTCTGAGTATATCTATGTCGTTCGTGGAACGAAGCAACGTGGTTTTTATTACGCTCTCAATGATGCAACGGAAGCTACAGACCAATTGGCCTTGAAAAGTGAGTTGTATGCCCTTATTGGGATGACTGTGTGAGGGTGTTGGGAACACCAAAAGAACACAGAAAGAACACGAAAAGAACACAGAAAGAACACGAAAAGAACACAGAAAAAACAGCTAACTACACGATAAGGTGTGTTGGCACATTTATAAATAGAACTCTATTAACTATGCAAACTTATTTTCATTTCAGGCAAACACATGACGTGTTTCAACATTTTACAAATGATCTTTCGGTAAAGAATTACCAAACTGGACATGGGCAAATGTATCCTTCCTGCGTACGGGAATTTTTATATTATGTTGAGCAACGATTGGGTTATCAATTGGAACATATTACAGGAGAATTTGTGAAAAATTACTGTGCGTATTTGGAAACCCGCCCAACTAAATTTGGAAGTGCCATGCGTTTGACCACTTATAATCACCACATGTTTGCGTTGCGGTTATTTTTCCGATTTTGTGAGGAACATGCACTCATACCGCTCAGTATTACCCTTCCCTCCTACCAACGTGGTTTTATTGAAACTAGGGAAGCATTAACGATATCAGAAATAGAAGCCTTGTTTGCAGCTTGTATCAATCAAAAAGAAAAAGCAGTTCTTGCTTTGTTGTATGGTTGTGGCTTGCGCAGAACAGAAGCTATTCGTTTGCGGATCAATGATTTCATGGCGCGTAAGGCATTTATTATGGTTGAAAAGGGGAAGAATTCAAAACGTAGGGAGGTTCCTTTACAAACGAACATAAAAAATATACTAGCTGATTATGTGTTTTATGAACGAGCAGAAATTGTAGCACGCACACGCAGTACCACAACAAATTTGCTTATCAATACGAGAGGCAAAGCTATGTCTGGGGATTATATTTACGATTGTGTGAAGCAATTAGCCAAGCGCACAAATATGGGTGAACAATTTACACGGCGGGTAACGTTGCATGTGTTGCGGCATTCTATTGCTACACATTTATCTGAAAATGGTGCGCCCATTGAATTTATAAAAGAATTTCTTGGACATTCCTCGATTGATACCTCACAAATTTATGCGCTTAAGAACAAGCAAACGATACGATTTGCACTTTAGAATAATTACTAAAATCATTCGTATTTGTTCTAAAAATGTAGCCTATTGACAAAAAGCTAACTAAAACTAATTATATTTATGAGACAAATTTCAAACGAAACGAAGAATCATTGCATGCGACTCCCCTATTCATACGAGCTCACAACCCATGACCGCTATGAGTTTAACGGTATGGAATGCGATTCGGAAGTCAATGGTCAGGGTAACTCTTACACTTCAGAGTTCCGTCAGTACGAGCCTCGTATCGGTAGATGGTTAAGTTTAGATCCGTTGATGGGGAAATATCCTCATCAATCAGCATACGCAGGATTTAATAATAATCCAATAATGTATGCTGATCCCACAGGATTAGAAGGAGAAAATCCAATTGAAGGTAAGGAAGTAGAAGGGATTGAAGCACAGGACAATATTTCTTGGAATTACGGTTCTGAAATGCCTTCAATACCTCAATCGTATAAAAACGGTCCAGATGTAACGACTTACGATTGGGATAATATTTACGATAATTTTGATCAAGACGGAGAGGGAATATTAAATCAAGAAAAATGTCTAAATGATTTAGCTAATCAAGGAACAAATACTTGTGCTATTAAATTATCAAACGCATTAAATAAATCTGGTTATCCTATACCCAAAAGTAAAGATACACCTGCCGATATTAGGATTAGAACTGGAAAAAAGGGAGACAGTGGAAACTTTGTACTTGATGCTGCTAGTATGGCTAATTATCTAAAGGACATTCAAAACCCAACAGAGACATTTACTATAAAAACAAGTGAAGGTATTGACAAGATGGTTGAAATCATTCATTCTAAATATGATGATATGTACGGAATTATTGTATACGTTGCAGATAAACCAGGAGCTTATGGTGCTACAGGTCATGCGGATTTGATATATGAAGATTACGGATGGGATTTGGCTTTTTATTCGGGACATGAAGTTGGACCTTATTTAAAAGATCACGTCCTACTTGCTACTACATTTACGGTATATATTTGGGTAATGGGTTATGATAAATAGTAAATTTATGAAATATAGTATCATTATTATTTTGTTGATTTTATCTAGTTGTTTATCAATTAGTGACAGTGAAATAGGGAAGCCAGAAAATTATCTTCTAACTGAAAAAGAAATCTCAAAAGATTGTAACGCTTATCAGATTCGATATTACAAAGGAGATAATATGTTTAGATTTTCATTATCAGGAACTTGTAAAGAGTTAACAATGAATGATTACGTAGATGAATATTCAGAATTTATACAATTATACAAAGCTGGTTTGCATATCAGAAGAGGTTATATAATTTTTGATTATTACAATTTTAGCGATACCTCTAATGTTTTTGTTGATTCTATTATTGAAATAACAAAACGAAATTTCAATACTTATGTAGCATTATCCAAAATTGAACAGAATAGCTTTACATTGAAGGTTTTTGATAAAGAATAAAATTAAAATCCGAAACAGGTCAGCAACTTCGGTAATGTTTCAGTAGTGTTGATAGTACTCGTTTCAACTGATAATCGTATCATTTTCAATGAGTACTATCAGTTTTAATTCATAAACAAAAGCATTCATTTATAATAAGATTTTAAAAGTTAAAACAAATGTACCACACCAATTCCAATTATTTCAAAACCCATGACCGCTATTTTTATCAGGGTTCTGAGATGGATAAGGAAGTAAAGGGTGACGGAAACAGCTACACCACAACGTTTAGACAACTAGACCCACGTTTGGGGAGATGGATGAGTTTGGATCCAATGGTAGATAAATTTCCATGGCAAAGTCCTTACTGTTCTATGGATAATAATCCAATTTGGTTTAATGACCAGGAAGGTGATTCTGTGGGACTTGAGGAAAGTTTTCAAAAAGACAAATCCTCTATGAAAGCAATGGAAGAAATGGTAAAATCAAAAGAAGGAAGAGATTTTCTTGCTAAATATGCAAAAGCAGGTCAAACAATTGCTGGATATACATTTAAAGAAGATGGTAAATATCATTTAAAGGGAATCAATTTAACCTACAGAACTGTCAATGCAGAAAAATGGGAAAAGGATAAAAATGGTAATCCAATAAATGTTGGGAAATCTGGTGGTGGTGACACAAAAAAGTCTTATGAAACGGTTGTGAATAAAATTAATGGGGAACATGTTCAAAAAATTTCTCAAGTTAATATCTTAGTCACACTTTATACTGGGAAGGGTTGGCAAACAAATAATTACACTTTTAATAGAATTATTACATTGTTTCACGAATCATTTATTCATGTTGATCTAAATACGAAGGATTTTCTAGATGACGGATGGTTAAATCAAAGTAATATGACAACAGCAGATAAAGAACGTGCTAGTGGTATAAAAAACCATTACCAACATAAACATGTAATGAATGATTTGGAAAGTGGAAAAACAAATTCAACTTCATTATGGCCAAATCAAGCTTATTCAGTATTTAAATCGATTGCAAAAGAATGGAATCTCGGATATTCTGATGAGTATATATGGAAATCAATGTGGAATTTTTCTGGTGGTTACACAAAATAAGCTTATATGAAAAATAGATTTTTTTTAATTTTATTACTGATTTTTTCTATTGGTTGTACCCCAAAAAAAACTTCCAATCGATTTGTTTATAAATATGAGCAAGACTCTCAATTTGATACAAATGATTTTGGAAAAATGATGCATTATAAGGGTAATGTTATTAACGAAAATCAATTAAATGATAGTATTTGTTGGAATCAAATGACTTTAATAGATTCTACGTTTCTAAAAAAAAGCAAAATGAATGTTTACCTCTATAAATTTTTATCAAATAAGTTCGGTGATAATGTTTGTTTTATTACAAAACAAAAAGAAAAATTGATCGGTTATTCTTTTAAAGAGGCTGACTTATCTATTTATTACGTTAACAAGAATACAGAGTTGAAGTTCGTTATCTTAGAATTGATAAATAGTAATTTTTTTATTTTAAATCAGAGTGAAAAACCTTTACCAGAAAGAGAAGGTCAGCAACGGTAATGTTTCAGCAGTGTTGATAGTACTCATATCAACTGATAATTACATCATTTTCAATGAGTTAATGTGAATTTAATACGATTTATTAAGGGGTGTTTAACCCTCACATGATAAGAGAAAAGTTCTAAAACAGCTTAAAATGCATGCATTTCACTCCTCGTGTTTCAACTGTGTTGATGGCAATTTTTAAAACTATTAAACGTAATATTTTAAATAAAACCAAGCTTATTGCGAAGTAGTCACTAATTAAAGTACTTCACGATCCCTGCACAGATGGATGTGAAAGTTTAACAGCAATTTGTCATAGATTTCAATAAATTATTCATCTTTACAATAAAAAAACGAACTGTTTTTTTGTCATATGGTATGAAATTATCCTAATTTCATTAGTACAAGTTCTAAAAATGCATCAAAATAGCACATTTTATTAGTAAAAATAAATGATGTTACTTTTCTCTTGGTTAATTTTGATTGAACAAGCTGAAATGCATCTCTATGGGTAATAGAAATGAACAGCTTTAAAATACTACTTATTCATACCATAGCTACTTAAATAAAGGCGCACTTAGTGGGGACGATAAATATCCCCACTAGTTGTATCAAAACGTATAATTTCACTCAGCAAAAACCTTTTTATAAGTTCTACGTAAGAATAGGAAAAAGAAAAATGACTTTTCAAGATTTTCTACGAGAACGGTACACGGATGGAACGGTAAAAACGTACATGTATCACGTTGATGATTTTTTGTTTTTTCAACAAAAAGATCCTTCTAAAATAAGCAACTTCGATGTGTTGCTCTATTTTAGAGATCTAACGGTGTTTCCGAAAACGAAACTATGTGCTGTTCAGCGATTTTTTGATTACATGATGTTCACCAATCAAATATCAAAACACCCTTGTAGTTCCTTGAAAATTTTAACAAAATCACCTCCCTTTTTACCGCAACGATTGTTTACTCGAAAAGAACTCGAAACACTTTTAAATCGTCCCAACCGATACACGCTTTTGGAGTTCCGCAACAAAGCTATTTTATCCTTGTTGATCTATCAAGGTTTTACTTCTCAAAATATAATCAATTTGAAATTAAACGATTTCAACTTTGATGAAAACATGGTCACTATCAAGAAAACGAGATTGGTCAACGGACGTACACTGCCATTAAAACCTAATCAGGTAACAATTTTACGATCCTACATTGAAAACGAGCGTAAACAATTGAATTGCTTCGATTTTGATCAATTTTTTTTAAGTAAAAACGGGAAACAATTATCGATTGATGCTTTGTTCCGTATGGTTAAAACCTTGAACGACTTTTACCCAGATAGGCCACTAAATCCCCAAACAATTCGTTTTTCGGTTATCAAGGATTTGTACCACATCCGTAAATTACCGATTGAGCAGGTAATGATTTTCTCAGGTCATCATTGGTTGACTTCCATTAAAAAATTTGCGCTAAATGATGATCCTGAACGAGTTGACGACATGAATAAATTTTTTCCAATCAATAAGATGTAAGCGTTCGTTCATCGAACACAACTACTATACATTTTCATACCTTTTGCAGCGCTTTTTCTTCCAATAATTTAGTGTCCAAATCCCTTTTCACCCCCTTTTCGTTTCATAATTATGTTGATTGTGAAAGAATTAGAACTAGTACTAATTATTTTTAGAATCAATCTTTTCGTCCGTTTTATTTTTAGTGTGTTAGTTTGTGAAATGGAATTTTATCAAGGTGTAACAGATAAAATTTCGTTTGAATAATAATAAATCAATTGTTCGCATAACTGACCAAACTTTGGTGATTGTGCGAATGTTTGATTTGATTATTTATTAGTAATAAGTAACCGGATAGACAAAAGACAATGACAGAACAAGAATATATAAAAACAAGAATTGATGACCAAATCACATGGTATAGTGACAAGGCATCAACAAACAAATTATATAATCATTGGACTAAAGGGTTGATAATAGTATTCTCTGCAATAATTCCATTAATAGCGGGTCTTGAATTTTACTTAACTGTGAAGAATATAATACTTGGAATTCTTGGTTCATTAATCGCAATTTTATCTGGGTTATCAGGTCTATTAAAGTTTCAAGAAAAGTGGTCTGAATATCGAACAACATCAGAGACAATTAAACACGAAAAAATATTATTTCAAACTAAAACAGGACCTTATTGCGAAGAAGTTGAGCCATTTAAAATTTTGGTTACTCGGACAGAGAATTTAGTGAGTAAAGAGCATTCGGCTTGGAGTCAATATATAAACAAACAAAATTAAATAGTTATGCCACAATTAAAAACTTACGACTTATTTATAAGTCATGCATGGAAATATAATGACGATTATTATCGTCTTGAAAAAATGCTTAAAGAAGCATTTTTATTTAATTGGAGAAACTATAGTGTCCCTGTCCATGACCCATTAATAGACCCTAATACACCTATTGGAAAGACAAAATTGACTGAACTTTTAGACAAACAAGTAAAACCAGTTAATTGTGTTTTAATCCTTGGAGGTATGTATTCCGCATACAGTGATTGGATTCTAAAAGAAATTAAACTTGCACAGTATTATAACAAGCCTATTATTGCTATTTATCCTTGGGGACAGAAAAATATGCCAAAAGTAGTACAAGAAGCTGCAAATGAAATCGTTAATTGGCAAACAAGTTCAATTGTTGCAGCAATTAGGAGACAATCAATTTAAAATACAAAACTAAAGCTTTTAATAAGATTTTTTTTTTAAAGCGCGGGTTCAGTGCTTATAACAAGTTTTGTGATACATCTCAATTTTAGTGTTGGTAGACATTTTGAATTGATCTTATATATTCACCAATCAATAGAGAGTTAAACACCCTAAATAAACAATTTCAAATAAAAATCAGCTTATTGAAAATGAATATCATATCATTTTCAATGAGTAGTTCAACACTACTGAAACATTACTCTCTAAATTAACCTGAGATATTTATTATTTTTTTTGAATAAAAACATATATGATAGGCAATAAAATAGATATGCTAAAATAAAAAGCAAATAATTTTTTATTATAAAATAGCTTATAATCCTTTATCAATTGTTTGTATTTGTTCTTTCTATAAACTAAAAAATAATTTAATATCATGAAGGGAATCCAAGTATATATTATCAAATTTAATGTGAAATTGTGCTTGAATGATGTTACTATTTTAATATTCAAAAATTCTAGGCAATGTGGAAATAACATATTGTTTAATAATATATATAATATCATTACATTTCCTGAAATTGCAACAGCAACGTAAAAATTCGATGCTATTTTCCATATATCACTCATTACACCATTATTTTGCGCAGTATAAATCGAGCTTACTATTATTTTGTAATACATATTATTTTTCTGTTGATGCGTCATAAATCATTGTTCCTGCTGAATAGATCAAACAACCCAGACCAATACCCCAACCTATAGGATTAGAGGACATAAATACAGCTGCAGCAGTTCCTGTTATAGCAACTGTTAAATCTGCACCATCTCTAACAGTCATGTTTTCAACGCCTTTATCGTATATTTCAGCTGATTTTGAAACAATACTATAGGTTCCTCCAATTACGCCTAATACCTTTGTTACTTTTAAAAGATTAGTTCCTGTTTTTCCTAGTGTATTAGTAGCTCTCCAAGTTTGTTGTGATTTGCTAAGTTTACTGTAAGAATAATTATTTGTAGCCGTCTTGTAATTTTGAGCTATAGAATATGTTAATAGTTCAGATTGAACACCCAATCCAATTCCTAATCCATTATTAATATTTTCAAAAGAACTATTTTTATTTTTTTTCTTTTCAACATTAGTAAAATTTCTTAAATCTTTGTCATTATCAATTACAGCATCTGGTGTATAAGCGGATGCTATTGGGTCACCATCAGAATCTAAACTCACTCTAGTCTTGTCATCCTTTCCTTCTCCGAAAACTTGAAAGCCGTAATTTGGTTTTTTTCCTTCTTTACCTTTATTCCTATCATAAACATCACCTACTTTATCTTCACCAAATTTTCTTTCAGCTTTTCTTTGTTTTCTTTTTGCTGTTTTTTCTGAACCGTACAAACCTAAAATATCGTTATAGTATAAAGGATTGTTATTCATAGAACAATAAGGACTTTGCCATGAATAAATTACTGGGTCTATCGTCATCCATCTACCTAATCTTGGGTCAAGTTGCCTAAACGTTGTGGTGTAGCTGTTTCCGTCACCCTTTACCTCCTTATCCATCTCAGAACCCTGATAAAAATAGCGGTCATGGGTTTTGAAGTAATTGGAATTGGTGCTGTACATATGTTTTTACTTTTTTAAAATTCTTGTTCTAAATGAATGCTTTTGTTGATGAATTAGTACTATCAACACTAATAAAACATTACCTATCAAACCAACACTAGTACAATATTTTAATTTTACTACCATTAAGAAAAGAAATTAAACTAATTTTCCAATTTTTAATTATTACAGAAGTAATTGTATCATTTTTTTTGTTTTTACTAAAAAAATCAGTTTTCGTTTTTAACATGCCTTTAAAGGAATAAATTAAAGTGTCTTTACGTTTTGTTTTTACTAGAAATTCATCATTTATCTTTGACTTATTAAAATCAATCTTTATGTCTCCAAAATTCATTTTGATCTCTAATGGCGACATTTTTTCAGTTCGTTTTACTAGATAATCATCGTTTAATTGTGTAAAACTACTTTTGTATTCAAACAAGTAACTCAAATCTAATTTTCCATTTGAATGTATTGTTTTAAAAAAACATGTATCCCAGTATTTATTAGAAAAAATTGTATTGTAAAACATACTCAGCTGTTCTTCACCTCCATTATAATCAAATTTAAAAAGCTTAAAATTTTCTTTTTTATCATTAAAATAATATTCAGTCGGCCTAAGAAAATACTCTTTTTCCATTGGTAGCATTTCAAAATAAAACGTGTATGTATTTACTTTTTTAAATTGACATGCAAAAAACAATTGGGCTATTATTATTAAAATTATAAATTTCATAATTTAACGAATTAATTCAAATGGTGGACTGTTTTTAAATTCAATTTTTGTTAAAAGCCAATTTTTAAAAATAAATGATTTTATTGTGTCAAATTGATTTTGTTTTTTATTGTAGATGAAAATTTTATGAAATGAATTTAATCCTATTTTATATTTTAAATCTCCATCTTTTGAATAATATATAGTATCAGAATATTTTATTCTTTTGTCAATTTTAATATTGTTTTGTAAAGAAAATAATTCAATATAAAAATTCATTGATTTTTTACTTATTATATTATAATCTATTTCTTGTAATCTAATTGGCTTACTAGTATCATCATAATTATAAAAGAGAAAATTTAATACAAAATCAAAAAATCTTGATTTATATGCAACAGAAAAGTTTTGAAAATAAATGAAATTAGGAAAAAAAATATTTTTTCTTGTTTCAATTAAATCAACTTTTTTAACTTCAAAATTCACAGTATCACTTCCCCACTTGTAAGATATAGGTTGTAAAAAATATTCTTTTGGTTTAGGAAATAAAGAATAAATTTTTATGTCAAGCATTTCATCTTTCATTTCACATGAAGTCAAAAAACTTAAAACAAATACAATGAAGACAATTGAACAATTATTATTTATTTTCATATTTTTCCTTTTTTAACAATTGGTGCTTTAACTTCTATTTCAATATTATTTTGTTCAACTTTTGTTACTGTAGTAGTAGTTTCAAATAATTTATCAATTAGTATTTTTTGCCATTGCTCAATGTTATTTAGAGTCCATCCAGAATGATTATTCTCTACTATTCCTTCATTTTGATCTTCGTATTTTATATATGTATCTCCTTTTGCTACATCAACGTTTACAGTACTTCCTGCAAATACAGCACCTAAAACTCCTCCAAAAATAGCCGCAATTCCTGTTGCGGCCTGAAATGCATCACTTCCTGCACGTTGCACATAGTCACTATATGAGCTTACAACAGCTAAATTCACCTGGTTGTGTCTAAGTTCAATATCAAATTCTCTTGGCGTATTCAATGCAATAATTGTAATTTTATCTGGTGGAACATTATATTTTTCTATGAGGATATTTGCAGCCTCAATCGAAACATTTCCACCATGACTATGACCTACAAGGACAATTGGTTCTGGATTGTTTGGATTATTACCTCGATCTTTATTAATCTTTTTTGCAAGCTTTTTTGCTGCTCTATGTCTTGCTTTATCAGAATTATTACCAGACCATGAAAAATTATCATTATCATTCGTTAATCCACCGCCTATTTTTGTGTTGAAATCTTCAAAAAAACTTCTGAAATTTTTTCTAGGTAATGACATTTGGTTTTTATAATTCCAAGAAGAAATAAATGAGACTGGAGTTGCTGTTCCGTGTATAAAATAAAATTCAGCTCCTTCTAATTCAATACCATCCAAAACACGATTTTCACTAAACGCATATGGTGAATTATGTGGGTATTTTTTAGTCAATGGATCAATCGCAAAGAACCTTCCCAGTCTTGGATCGTGCATTCTAAAGCTAAAATTCACACTATTTCCTTCACCTTTCACCTCATTGTCCATTTCCTGTCCCTGATAAAAATAACGGTATGGGTTTGCACCGCTCAACGAAAGGTTTCTGTTTTGTAACAAAACTCCAAACGGTGAGTAGTCTTGTGCTTGGCGGATGTCCGCCAAGAAGTAGTCTACTACTCCTCCACCGTTATTGTGCGGTATTGCTTTATCACTGATAACTGAAAGTACGTTCCCCAAGTGGTTGGATAACTCATACCCTTTCTTCCCTATTCTGTGTGGAACGGTTGTTTGTGTGTACGCGCTGTTTTGGCTTCCTAATAAGCCAATGTTTACATTTTGCACACCCAAACGAGCGCTTCCGTAAATGAATTTCTCTGTTTGTGCAAAAGTCAATGAGGTTTGTCCGTTGTCGATGCTGCGCTCGTAGGTTGCCATGGTGTTGCCTTGTGCATCCAATACGTAGTAAGTAGATTTCACCAATTGACCAAGACCGTTATTGTATGCTTGATCTTTGTCGTAACTGTGTTTTGCAATTCTATGACCCATAGCGTCATAATCAAAACTTAATGAATATTCACCTTGCTTGTTATCTGATTGCTTGATTGATTTCACTTTGCCATCAACACGCCAGTTGATTTCGTCAATACCCTCTTGCAAATCTTGTATCAATCTACCCTCTTCATCGTATGCGTAATTGCTCGTTGCCATTCCCGGGTTAATGTCTGAGGCATCGTAATCCACGTTGTCGCTAACGTACAACAAGCGGTTGCGTACTGTTTTGTTGGCTGCGTTTTTCGGGTAGAAATACGCCAGTTCGTCAATTACTT
>ERZ650308.1243-NODE-1243-length-13356-cov-5.511841_pt1 | contig 13356 bp, 12 predicted proteins | sample MGYA00376244_ERZ650308 | MGnify/ENA primary metagenome ERZ650308 (study PRJEB26733, sample SAMN07839295) | wastewater metagenome | biome: small river; feature: stream; material: water | place: USA: North Carolina | collected 2016-04-26 ...
GGCGATGACGACATGGCGGGTTACATCGAGCAGTTAGAAAAAACTCGAGATGAGGTCGAATCTCCGGCAGCTAGCGGAGATGCGATAGCTATGGAGTTTGAAAAGTTTCTGCGTGCCAGTGATGAGAAGACTGGTGACAAACCCGATGAATCAAAGGGTGATCAGGCAACTAGCTGATTGGTTCCAAGGAGTACCAAAAGCGCCACGCCAACCAAGATTCGCCAGATCACAAATGGCAAGAACGATCCTCGGCTCAAATATCTCAACAGTCCAACTATGACCGAGAAACCAACTGCAAACGAAACTAACGTCGCGACCGCCGTAGCCAAAAGTTCATCTGCTTGTAAATCTTGGTAACTGGTGGCAAATTCGTACAAACCGCTGGCAATCACCGCGGGTATCGCAAGCAAAAAGCTGTAGCGAGCCGCTGCCTGACGACTGTAGCCAAGCAACAATCCAACTGAAATTGTTCCCCCGGATCTAGAAACACCGGGAATTACTGCTAGCGCCTGGCCCAATCCGAAGAGAATGCCGTGTTTTGTGGTTAGTTGCTCAATCGATTTCTGACGCTTTCCAATTCGATCGGCAATACCGAGCACAATTCCAAAAATTATCAAGGTGTACGCGATTACCCAAAGGCTCCGCAGTTGATTTTCAATCGCATCCTTGAAAATAAATCCGACCACAACCACCGGGATTGAGCCAATGATGATGAGCCAACCTAGTTTTGCATCTCTACTAGCATCAGAATCCTGCGTTTTTTTGGCAAATAAAGATCCGAAAAACGCTCGCACAATTCGAACGATGTCTTTCCAAAAATAGATCAAAACTGCGGCTTCTGTACCGAGTTGGATTGTTGCGATGAATGCCGTTAGCTGTGGCTTTGGCATCGAAGAAAGCCCAAGTAGTTGTTGGGCTATTTGTACGTGAGCGCTCGATGATATCGGTAAAAACTCGGTTAAACCCTGAACAATGCCAAGGATTACCGCATCAAGTGGGGTCAATCGTTGTCATCCTCTGCCAAAGAGATTGGCAGGTATTCTTCGTATTTCTCGTTTAGTGCTTCTTCGTAGTTAAGAAATGCATCTTCAACTTGAAAATAGGCTTGCTCAACAGCTGGATCCTCAGCTCCTCGCCGAGATGCGATCGCCTCAAAGTGTCGCTCGAGCGAGGCGATGAACTGCTGCAGTGCGATACGTGCGTCTTGAGCCATAGCCCTAAACTACCCCGAAAGATGTCACGAGGCTAGTACCTCCGCGGCGTAAACCGATTTAAGGTAACATCATTCTTTGTTACCTGTCCGGGTGGCGGAATGGCAGACGCGCTAGCTTGAGGTGTTAGTCCTCTTACGAGGGTAGGGGTTCAAGTCCCCTTTCGGACACGAAACCCTGGTCCTCCACGACCAGGGTTTTTTACTTTAAGGACAACAGTCGTCGGTGCTCAGTGGCCAATTCGAAAACTAGACTGGGAAAGATGTCGGAGAGAGAGACACTTAGCGCAGCCGCCCTTTATGGCGTTGATTTTGCGCGCGAAAAACTCTCGGGCATGCGAGTGCTTGCACTCACCGGAGCGGGAATAAGCACAGATTCGGGAATTCCTGATTATCGCGGTGCGGGTCGAGTTGCCCGACATCCAATGACTTATGACGCCTTTATGGGCTCGAAAGAAGCTCAAATTCGTTATTGGGCTCGCAGTTTCATCGGTTGGAATCGAATCGCTGAGGCGCTGCCAAACCGGGGTCACTTCGCAATGGCTGAGGCAGAAGTTTCAAACAAAGTCTTTCAGATCATCACTCAGAACGTTGATCAACTTCATCAAAAGGCTGGCTCCAAGCAGGTAATTGATTTGCACGGACGCTTAGACCATGTGCGCTGCGTCAAATGTCAGATTGTGATTGAGCGCACAAAGATGGATCTACTGTTGAGTGAATTGAATCCAAATGTGAATCGCACTGCAGATTTTGAATTCACTCCCGATGGCGACGCCGAGGTCGAAGCTGCCTCCGATTTTAGAATCCCAAGTTGCGAAGCCTGTGGCGGCGTGCTTAAGCCTGACGTGGTGTTTTTCGGGGAATCTGTTCCTACCGACCGGGTAGAGCTTGCTATGAAGCGCCTAGACGAAGCCGATGCACTTTTGGTAGCTGGCACTTCCCTTGCGGTCAATTCTGGTTTGCGCTTCGCTCGCCGAGCGGCCCGGTCAAGTAAACCGATTGTGATTGTGAACATCGGTGGCACCAAGGCAGACGAATTGGCAACGGCAAAGATTGAGGCGAACACATCGCTAGTTCTAGAGAGGCTCCTTCTTGACTAAAACAATCATCGGGGTGTTGCGACACGGACAAACGGACTGGAACATTGATTTTCGACTTCAGGGAGTCACCGACATACCTCTAAACGAAACCGGTATCGCCCAGGCCCGCGATGCTGCCGAGGTTATCGATGCCAACGAATGGGATCTGATTCTCACTTCCCCACTTTCTCGAGCTCGCGTGACGGCAGAGATCGTTGCTGAAGTAAACGGTTTCAAACCTGCTGAAGTTGAACCGCTTTTGCTCGAGCGATCTTTCGGCGAAGCTGAGGGCATGGCGCATGAAGATTGGAAGGCAAAGTATGCCGATACAAATGTTGTTCCCGGTGGTGAAAGCCTTGCAGACCTTGAATCACGAGCGAACCTACTGCTTGAAAAGTTGGCACATAAGTACAAGGGAAAAAGGGTGCTCACTGTTTCACACGGCGCTTTGATTCGTAAATTGCTTCGCATTGTGAGTAAGGGTGAATTCCCAAGAGACGGCGAACGGCTCGGCAACGCCTCAATGAGTGTTTTTATACATGATGACTCCGGTTGGCAGGTAGTTCGCTACGAACCTAGAACTCTGCACTCAGATTTGCTTTAGCGTCTCCAGGAGTGTCTCTGCGGATCGCGACCAACTGAACTTGCCCGCTTGCTCCTGCGCTGCCCTGGAGTTTTTTAGCCAACTGGCATTTTCGCCGATGGACTTAACCGCTTCGGCAAACGAGGCGGGATTATTCTGATCAAAGTAAATTCCAGCAGCGCCAGCGATTTCCCTGAAAATTGCGATATCCGAAATTACAACCGGAATTCCTCGACTCATTGCTTCAACAAGTGGAATCCCAAACCCTTCGTCTTGAGAACCAGTCACCAGAGCAACAGAATCGCTGAGCAGTTTGTGGTAGTCGGACTCCGCTACCCCGTTGTGAAAAATCACTTTGGCGCCCTTAGGTACGAGCGATTCAAGTTCGAGTTTCCGAGAGGTTGAAATTCGACTAAGTAAATTCAATTCGTAGTCTGGCAAAAAAGCCATGCCCTTAATCAAGACTTCGACGTTTTTGTAATCCATGAAACTACCCATGTAAACCAAACTCTGATTTTTAGCGGGTCTGTGTGTAGGAGCTGAAAATTGTTCACTGTCATCGGCGGCGTTGTAAACAACGCGCACAGGTCGCCTAGTTAGCCTGTTTTGGGCAATTAGGTCCCTTGTGGTTTCGGATACAGCGGCGACAGCATCAGCACGATTTAGCAATAAACGCTGTGGCCAAAAGACCAGGTGGTAAAGCCGCCAGAGTGAACGAATTGGAATTGAAAAACCTGGTGGAGGGCTCGGGTGGCGGTAGTAAATCAAATCATGCACGGTAAGCACGAGCTTGAACTTTCTTCCCAGAGATCCAATTGTTTGCATCGGTGAAAAAACTACCTTTGCTCCCGCCTTGTTGATTTGCAGTGCAACCAATGGCTCGAGGATGGAGGTTGGCGCTGAGACTTTAACAAATACGGTTCCGGTCGGCAGTTTTTCTAGCTGACGCAGGTCGCTCACAATTGCAGTCACTTCGGTTAGTTTTGATAGCGCCGAAAACAAGCCAGCTGAGAATCTACTGATGCCATCGTGGTGGTCTAGTCGAATGTAGCGGCAATCAAAAAAAAGTCCCTGCATTATTCTCTGCCTTGCTCTTGCTGTGCCACGAATTGGCGAATATCATCGGCCACTTCTTCGGGAGTTTCGTAGTGGGTTAAGTGCCCAACTCCCATGTGTTGACTGATTGAGTGCGGTGTACGAATTTTTGTAGCCATTGCATATTGCTGTTTAGGCGAGGTGATGTCATCGCGACTTCCAATTATCAGAAGGGTTGGCACCTTGAACTGGGCAGCGTAATCTCCGACGTTATGAGAAATTGAGGCCCGATACCCTTCAACCGCAACTCTGCGATTGGCAAAGTCGTTAAAATTCGCGTCGTGCTGGGCATGCACCCATTTTCGCAATTCACGATTCCAGCTCTTTGTCATGAGAATGCTCATGCCACGGACCATAGGCCAGGATTTGAGCAGCCACTCCCCTTGACTAACAGGTAATTTTCCAGCCAGTTTGAAAAACCCCTGAGCGATTTGAGTGATTGGTGCGTTAGGCCCTTTAAGCGCGGGTGCGGAGACGGGGTTTTCAAGGATAAGCAACTCGATTGCATCGGTTTTACTTGCGAAGGCTGAACATATGATGCTGCCAAAACTGTGACCCAGCAAAACTGGTTTCTGTCTTGGTGAAAGCAAATCGATGAAGGCAGCAAGCCAGTCCGCATATTGTTGGATGCTGTGTTCCCCGGCGAACGGGGTTGATTCTCCAAAACCTGGTAAGTCCGGGATGATTACGTTGAAGTCGTCAAGTGCACCGGCTATTGCCTCAAGTCCATGGTGATTTCCACGATATCCGTGTATGAAAATAATGACTTTCGCATTTGGTTTTGTACTTGGATAAGACCAGTAACGCGTCACCGTGTCTAAAACTTGAAGTGAGTGCGGTCTGGCACGATCTAAGGCTCGCTGAGCCAGTTCAGCGGATTTTAAAGCCATGCTTTCATCTCCCGTGACACACTAAACCGAGAAGTATTTTGCTTCGGGGTGGTGAAGGACCATGGCATCGGTGGATTGCTCGGGGTGAAGCTGAAGCTCTTCAGAGAGTGTCACACCGATCAGTTCAGGCTTTAGGAGATCAACTAACTTAACTCGATCCTCAAGCTCAGGGCATGCTGGGTAGCCAAAAGAATATCTCGCGCCGCGGTAATCCAACTTAAACAAGCCCTCTACTTCTGTTGGGTCTTCTGCCGAGAAGCCTAGATCTTCTCGAATACGAGAGTGCCAAAACTCTGCAAGTGCTTCGGTGAGTTGAACGGATAGTCCGTGCAGTTCCAAATATTCTCGGTATTCGTTTGCTGCGTAGAGTTCGTTGGCGGCAACAGATACTTTGTTTCCCATGGTTACCAATTGAAAAGGAACCACGTCGACCTTTCCTGAATCCTTCGCCGCTACAAAGTCGCTGAGGCAGAGGTGTCGATCTCGGGCCTGACGTGGAAATTTGAAGCGCATTCGCTCAGTACCCGGCACTCCACCCGAACCTCCGTCGGTTGCCCCTTCTGAGCCGTGGTGAAGAATGACCAGATCATCTCCCTCTGACACCGCTGGAAAGTAGCCGTAAACCACAGCTGCCTCAAGCAATCCATCGGTTTGTACCTTGTCTAGCCAAGCGCGAAGTCTCGGTCGCCCCTCGGTTTCGACCAAGTCTTCATAGCTGGCGCCATCATCTGCCCTAGAGGGCTTCAAGCCCCACTGGCCCATGAAAGTTGCTCGCTCATCAAGGAATGATGAGTAGTCGCGCAATGGAATGCCTTTCACGACCCGCATCCCCCAAAATGGCGGATTCGGAATGTCGTTGTCGGTCGCTACGTCCGATCGGTCGGGCATCAAGTCGGGTTCGGTACGAACCAACAGATTTTTTTGTGGCACCAAACGTTTTTTCAATTCGGGAAGTTTGACCGATGTGTCACCTCGCTTTATTTTCACAAGCGCATCCATCAGCTTTAGTCCTTCGAAAGCGTCTTTCGCGTACCTAACCTCCCCGTCGAACATTTCTGCGAGGTCCTGTTCAACAAAACTTCGAGTTAGAGCTGCGCCACCGAGAATTACCGGCCATTTACCTGCCACCCCGCGCTGGTTCATCTCCTCAAGGTTCTCTCGCATTATCTGCGTTGACTTAACTAGGAGTCCGCTCATGCCGATCACGTCGACATCATTTTCTTCTGCAGCGCGCAGAATCTCGTTGATTGGCTGCTTGATGCCAATGTTCACTGTCTCAAAACCGTTATTGCTGAGGATAATGTCAACAAGGTTTTTGCCGATGTCGTGCACGTCACCGCGAACGGTGGCAAGCAGAATTCGTCCCTTACCGCTGTCATCGGTCTTTTCGATGTGCGGTTCCAAGTGCGCAACCGCGGTTTTCATAACCTCTGCCGATTGGAGCACGAAAGGAAGCTGCATCTCGCCCTTACCAAACAGCTCGCCGACGACCTGCATGCCTTTCAGTAAGAAATCGTTGATGATTGCCAAGGCTTTATAGCCGGAAGCCATTGCCTCATCTAGATCTGTTTCCAGGCCCTTCTTTTCCCCGTCGATAATTCTTCGCTCTAGGCGCTGCTCAATTGGCATTAGGGCCAACTCGTCTGCTCGAGACTGGCGTGATGCGGCTGAGTCGACACCGCTGAATACATCTAGGAATTTGGTTAGAGGATCGAAGGTAATGTTTCCTTCGCCATCGTAAGTTCTTCGATCGTAGATTAGGTCCAGAGCAGCGTTCAGTTGTTCGGCGGGAATTTGATTTAGCGGCATGATTCTTGCAGCGTGCACAATTGCCGAGGTTAGGCCTACTTGAACACACTCATGCAAGAACACAGAATTCAGAACGTGTCTGGCCGCCGGGCTCAGACCGAATGAGATGTTCGATATACCAAGCGTGGTTTGCACCCCAGGAAATGCTTCGTTCAGACGTCGAATTGCTTCGATTGTTTCGATTCCGTCGCGACGAGTTTCATCTTGGCCGGTTGCGATTGGAAACGTGAGGGTGTCCATGGTTATGTCGACAAGGCGCATTCCCCAGTTTGTTGTCAAATCTTTGATGAGACGCTCTGCGATTGCAAATTTGGTATCTGCGGTACGGGCCTGCCCCTCTTCATCGATGGTCAGTGCAACAACCGCTGCCCCGTGCTCGCGAACAATTGGCATGATTTTTGCGAATCGAGATTTTGGACCGTCACCGTCTTCATAATTAACCGAGTTGATCATGGCTCGACCACCCATGCACTCGAGTCCTGCTTCGAGCACTCCCGGCTCGGTCGAGTCTAGAACCAGGGGCAGAGTTGTGGCTGTGGCCAAGCGACTAACTAATTCGCGTGCATCTTTCGCTCCATCGCGGCCAACGTAATCAACGCACACGTCCAGTAGGTGTGCGCCCTCGCGTGTTTGAGTGCGGGCAATCTCAATGCACTCTTCCCAGTTTTCGGCAAGCATGGCGTCTCGAAAAGCTTTTGACCCATTCGCATTGGTGCGCTCACCAATTGAAAGGTAAGTCATGGTTTGATCAAACGGCTGATGTTGATACAGGCTGGCGAGCCCTGGTTCGTCAATAAGCGCCGGACGCTTAGGTGTTGCTGTTGAAACGGCTTTGGCAACTTCCGCAATGTGTGCGGGTGTGGTGCCACAGCATCCACCAACTAAACCGGCCCCGTATTCATGAACAAATTGCAACTGCGCTGTGGCAAGTTCACTGGCCGTTAGTGGATAGTGTGCGCCATGAGCCCCCAGAATTGGCAGGCCGGCATTCGGCATAACTACCAAAGGCAGGTCAGAAAATTTAGAAAGATAGCGCAGGTGCTCGCTCATTTCGGTGGGCCCGGTTGCACAGTTCAAGCCGATCGCATCGATGCCCAAAGCGCTGAGCGCAGTCAGCGCCGCTCCAATTTCGGAGCCGAGCAACATTGTTCCCGTTGTTTCGATTGTGACTGAAACAAGAATTGGTATAAAGATGTCCAATTCCGTCATTGCTCGTTTGGAACCGATTACAGCACTTTTTGCCTGTAGTAAATCCTGTGCGGTTTCGATAAGAATCGCATCGGCTCCGCCGCGAATTAATCCTTTAGCGCTGAGTTGATAGGCATCTCTAAGCACGGAGAATTTTTCGTGACCAAGACTCGGCAGCTTTGTTCCGGGGCCCATTGAGCCCAAGACCCAGCGTGGCTTTTCATCGGTGCTGAAATCATCGGCGATCTCTCGAGCTACCTTCGCACCTGCAAAAGCTAGTTCTTCGATTCGGTCTTCGATGCCGTATTCGGCGAGGTTCGCAAAATTGGCTCCAAAGGTATTGGTTTCAATTGCTTCAGCCCCACTTTTGAGATATTGCGAGTGGATGCTGGTGATGATGTCGGGTCGAGTGACATTAAGGATCTCATTGCAACCCTCGTGGCCTTGAAACTCTTCGAGGGTAGGGCTTGCTTCCTGAATCATCGTTCCCATGGCGCCATCGGCAACAACCACGCGTGAGCGAACGGCGTTGATTAGGGACTGAGAACGGGGAGCAAACATATGGTTCAAGTCTAACCGAGGCCCCAAGCTGGATTTCTGGGCAAATAGCGTGCCTTGGGTCGAATATACTTAGGTAATGCCTGAGACGAAGTTACTGCGACGAGCCGAACAGAACAGCCTCGATTTCCGCAATATCTCGGCTGTGTCAGCATCGAGGAAGTCGAATTCCGAACCCACGCTCTCGTTTGAGTTTTTCCCACCCAAAGACGAAGCCGGGGACACCAATCTTTGGAACGCCTTCGAAAAGCTGCTTGAGGTCTCCCCTGATTACGTATCTGTCACATACGGTGCCGGGGGTTCTAACCGTGAACGATCGTTAGCAGTGGTCGATCGCATGGCCAAAGAAGTTCTGACCATAGGGCACCTCACATGTGTTGGCTCCACCAAGGACAGCACGCTAGAGATCATTAGATACTTTGAACGAGCCGGTGTTGGAGCAATCTTGGCGCTTCGCGGCGATTCGCCGAAAGATGATCCAGAGGCCTTGGCGAAAGGCGAACTCAAATCAGCTTTAGAACTTGTCAAGCTGGTCACTGAAAACACTCAGTTGGAAGTGGGAGTGGCTGCATTCCCCGAGGTGCATCCGGAATCTCCAAATATGGAGCACGATTCCAAGGTGCTGGCGCTGAAAAAATCCGCTGGTGCGAGCTTCGCCGTGACTCAACTTTTCTTTAGCGTTGAGGCATACACCGATCTTGTTGCTTCAGCCAGCGCTGCCGGTGCAGACCTGCCAATCGTTCCCGGGGTGATGCCAATCAGTAATGCTAAGCAGGTTGTCCGAATGGCTGAACTTAGCGGGGCCGCTATTCCCCCACAGCTACTTGCCAAATTTGATGCTGCCGCTGATGACGCTGAGGCTCGAAGAATTGGCATGGAGTTTTCAATACAACTTGCTACTGAACTTATTTCAGCGGGCGCTCCTGGAATTCACGTTTTCACTCTTAACCATCATGCTGCGGCAATTGAGTTAGCGCGTGGTGCAGGTCTTTGTCGTTAGCAACGCATAGCCTAAATTTATGAGCGACCAACTAAGTTTCGAATTCGATTCAGCGCTTCCAGATTGGGCTAGGCAGATTGCCGTGTTCGACTTAGAGACCACAGGGCTAGATCTAACGGATGCTCGAATCGTCACAGCCTGCGCCGTAGAACTAGATGCCGAAGGAAATGTTGTCGGCACTAATGCCGAGTGGCTTGCGAATCCTGGCATTGAAATTCCCAGCCAAGCCAGCGATGTACACGGCGTCACCACGGAAATTGCCATTCGAGACGGCAAGCCTGCCAAAGAGGTTGTCGGTGAACTTCTTGAAACATTGAGAGGTTTCTTCTCACGAGGATTACCAGTCGTCGCTTATAACGCCCCATATGATTTCACAATTTTGCATTACGAGGCATTGCGGCACGGATTCGAGCCCCTGAAATTAGGCTCCGTAATTGATCCCCTAGTGATCGATAAATTCAAAGACAAATACCGCAAGGGCAAACGTCGACTCGAAAATGCCGCTGAGTTTTATAAGGTTCCGCTTGATGATGCACACAACGCAACTGCTGACGCTGTTGCCGCAGGCCGGGTTGCCCAAGCGATTGCGAAGCGCTGGGCAGACGAGCTACCAAAAAGTGCAAGCGAGTTGCATGCTGCTCAAATCGTTTGGAGTGAAACTATCGACGCGGATTTTGAGTCCTACATGCGTAGAAGTGTAAATCCGGATTTCACCGCAACTCGGGGCTGGCCGCTAAAGCTAAGTTAGCCAGTTTCCGGTTAAAACAAAAAGCCCCGCCGAAGCGGAGCTCTTTGGTCTCAACCTACAAGCTGTGTGGACAACTTGCGGTTCTCGCGGAACTTGCGTTCCGAAGCTTGTTGACGCCTAAGCGCCGAAGCCAGTGCTGAGTCCTTTAGGACTAAGCGCCGAAGCCAGTGCTGAGTCCTTTAGGACTAAGCACCAAAGCCCTTGTATCGTGCGTTGAAACGCTCAACGCGTCCGGCAGCATCCATGATGCGCTGCTTACCGGTGTAGAAAGGGTGTGACTCTGAAGAGATTTCTACGTCGAACACAGGGTATGTGTTGCCGTCTTCCCATTCGATGGTCTTGCTGCTAGAAACAGTTGAGCGAGTAAGGAACGCTACACCCGATGCCAAGTCGCGGAATACGACTGCCTCGTAAGTTGGGTGAATGTCAGCCTTCATGGGAAAACTCCGTAATAATCGAAAAAATTTGGGGTTTGCGCCTAAACGGCACAGTGTCCAAGCATACCAGAGGCTTTCCACCGATGAAAGCCCTTTTTCCCCTATTTAGCGGGCCCGGACTCGAAAACGGCCGTCGACGAAGTCCACATTTAGGCCAAATCCGAAGGCCTCGGAGATTTTGTCAGAGGTCAAGGTCTGGTGAATCTCCCCCGCGGCAAAAATCTGACCCTCTTGGATCAGCAGGGCGTGGGTGAAACCAGCTGGAATTTCCTCTAGGTGGTGAGTGACCATGACCATCGCAGGCGCAGCAAGGGCGGATGCGTATGCACCGATGATGGAAATAGTTTGCTCGCGCGCGGCAAGATCCAGGCTCGCCACTGGTTCGTCTAACAAAAGCAGTTCAGGATCTGGCATCACAGCCCGCGCAATTTGGGTGCGCTTTCTCTCTCCATCGCTAAGTGTGCCAAACGCCCGATCGGCGTACTTCTCAAGATGCCACTCCGACAGCACTCGCCGTGCGCGACGTTCATCAATGTCTTCGTATTTCTCGTTCCATCTTCCGGTGACTGCGTAGCTGGCTGTCATTACGGCGTTCAGAACGGTTTCCGAATTTGGTATGTGGGCAGCTAGCGCAGTTGAAGCAAAACCGATGCGGGTTCTAAGTTCAAAAACATTTATCTCACCTAAGCGTTCACCAAGAATGGTTGCTTGACCGGAGGATGGATGAATCTGTGCGGCCGCTACTCGCAGCAGGGTGGTTTTACCAGCTCCGTTAGGCCCGACTATAACCCACCGTTGATTCGAGTCGACCTGCCAATCTATGTTGCTTAGGATTGGACGGTTATCGCGAATCACGGTCACGTTGTTTAATTCAATTACTCGGGACATACCTTAAGCCTATGCGTTTTCGATTGCGCTCTTATAGACACGGATTGTTTGAGCGGCGATACTCGCCCAGCTGAAGTGCTTCTCAACTCGGTTTCGACCCGCAACGCCGTATGTCTTTATGTCCGGGCTCTCTAACATTTGATTTAGCGCGGCAGCAAAGTCTGCAACAAACTTCGCTTCGTCGATTGGTTTGCCGCTGCCGTCTTGGACTTGTTCAATCGGAACCAACAGTCCGGTTTCCTGGTGGACCACTACCTCTGGGATCCCCCCGGTCGCAGTTGCGACAACAGGTGTGCCACAAGCCATAGCTTCGAGGTTGACAATTCCCAATGGCTCATAAATTGAAGGGCAGGCGAATACGGTAGCTACAGAAAGCATTGCAATCAGTTCTTCTCGACTTAGGTGCTTCTCTACCCAAATGACGTTATTCCTGGTTTTACGCAATTGATTCACAAGCTCGGTTACCTCTTGCAAAATTTCTGGGGTATCGGGCGCACCGGCACACAGCACCAGTTGAACATCCGATGGCAATTGCGCTGCCGCCTTAAGTAAATACGGCAAACCCTTTTGCATGGTGATGCGGCCAACAAATAGAACGGACCGCTGTTCCGGATCAACGCCATTGGCACGAACCAAATCGGGATTGTCTGCAGCTTGGAATGCGTCAAGATCTATTCCGTTGTGAACTACGGAAACTTTGCTCGGATCGATCTGTGGGTACGCACGGAGAATGTCTTTGCGCATGCCGTCGGATACCGCGATGATTCCCGCGGCTTGTTCATACGCGGTTCGTTCAATTAGTGAAGACAATCGGTAGCCGCCACCAAGCTGTTGTTCTTTCCATGGTCGAAGCGGCTCAAGACTGTGCGCGGTAATCAAGTGCGGGATTCCGTGGAGAGCGCTGGCAACTTGCCCGGTGAAATTTGCGTACCAGGTGTGACTGTGAACCAAATCGGCCCCGGCGATGTCTGCCACCATTTTCAGATCCGTCGCCATGGTCTGCAGGGCGCCATTAGTCTGGTCGAACTCTTGGCCGTGTGAATAAGAATAGGTATCGGTTTCATTACGGTCTTCGCCAAAGCAGCGAACCTTTACCTGGATTTGTTGACGAAGAACTTTCACTAGTTCAGCGACATGTACGCCCGCTCCACCGTAAATATTTGGTGGATACTCCTTGGTCACCAGATCGATCCTCATTACGCAATGTTATCCGTTGGGAACATTTACCGAATAACATTCTCGATATGAGCACTCCAAGAGTTTTCGGTATGGTCCTAGCCGGCGGTGAAGGAAAGCGACTCATGCCGCTCACGGCGGATCGCGCCAAACCTGCGGTTCCCTTCGGCGGTAGTTACCGCCTGATTGACTTTGCTCTTTCTAATTTGATCAACTCTGGTCTACGCAGAATTGTTGTGCTTACGCAGTACAAATCACACAGTCTTGACAGGCACATCTCACAAACCTGGCGCATGTCGCCACTCCTGGGTTCTTACGTTGCTTCGGTGCCAGCGCAACAGCGTTTGGGTAAGCGTTGGTTCTCTGGCAGTGCCGATGCGATTCTGCAGAGCATGAACCTATTGAGCGACGAACGCCCAGACATCGTTGTTGTGGTGGGTGCGGACCACGTTTACCGCATGGACTTCGAACAGATGATCAAGGCGCACATTGCTTCTGGCCGCGGTGTAACCGTTGCTGCCATTCGTCAGCCACTTCATCTGGCAAATCAATTCGGAGTTATCGAAGTTGATGATCAAGATGCAACCAAGATTTCAGCGTTCCGAGAGAAGCCGAGTGACCCAAAGCCGCTAGCTGATAGCCCTGGAGAGGTTCTTGCCTCGATGGGTAACTACGTTTTCAGTGCTCAGGCTCTG
>ERZ650308.1244-NODE-1244-length-13337-cov-6.618205_pt1 | contig 13337 bp, 7 predicted proteins | sample MGYA00376244_ERZ650308 | MGnify/ENA primary metagenome ERZ650308 (study PRJEB26733, sample SAMN07839295) | wastewater metagenome | biome: small river; feature: stream; material: water | place: USA: North Carolina | collected 2016-04-26 ...
TGGTTCAAGAATTAGATTTTGAAAACTGGTTGTTGCAATTTAATTTGGATTTATCCTTTCAAAATCTCCGAAAAAAATCCTTGTATGAAGCAATAGAAATTATAGTAAGTAAATTTCTTTCACCAACGCTTCGTACTACTAGTTATGTTCAATATTTTCTGGATATCGTATTAGAAAGAGACATTCGCAATCAGGCAGGCGTTGCTGATTTTTTAGATTTTTGGGATAAAAGTGCTGAGAAATTCAGCATTCCGTCACCCGATGGCACCAATGCTGTCCGAATTATGACCATTCACAAATCCAAAGGATTGGAATTTCCAGTGGTTATTATGCCTTTTGCCGAGGAAGATTACAGTCGAAAACCTAAAGATAAACTCTGGTTGAATGCTGAGGAAGAAACAGTCGGCTTGCCCAAAGTGTTGATTGATAACAGCAGTGCAGTAGAAGGGTATGGCGAGGATGCGTTGGAATTATATACAATAAAGAAACAGGAAGAATTATTGGATAATATTAATGTGTTGTATGTTGCTTTGACCCGAGCTGAAGAGCAACTGTATATCATTTCAAGTAAAAATTTATCTAGCAAAGGCGAAGTGCCAAAGAATAATATGTGTGCTTTTTTTATCAATTATTTAATAGCGCAAGGTTTGTTTCAAGAGGATCGATTCGAATATGAGTTGGGGAACTCAGCAAAATTATCTTTAGAAGAAAAACACGAAGATAGCACTAAAACTATTCCTTTTGTGGCAGAAGTTTTAAACCCTAAAAATATCAAAATAGCAAAACGAGAATCTTTAATGTGGGGTACCCATCAACAAGAGGCTATTGAATATGGGAATGTGATTCACGAAATTTTATCCTTTGTAAAAACTAAAAATGATGTGGAATTAGCTATTACCAAAGCCCTTGAAAATGGGTTGATACAATTTAGCCAAAGAGATATTGTGCTACAAACAATCTTAAGTATTGTAGAACACGAGTCGTTATCAAATCATTTTGCTGAAGGAAATCAAGTATTGAATGAGCAAACCATTATTCAAAAGGAAGGACAATCCATCAAACCCGATCGAATGGTGATTGATTCTAACAATAAAGTTTTTCTTTTGGATTATAAAACAGGCGCTTCCAATCCGAAATATAAAATACAATTGGAAAATTACCAAAAAGCTATTGAAGATATGGGCTATAAAGTAATTCAGAAAGCATTAGTGTATATTGCAAAAGATATAACAGTTGAATTTGAGGATTAATTTATTATCAAGGAATCCATTTTTTTACGGAATTACTTTTAAAGAATAGCTTATTGTATAGAAGAATTATTGTCAATTGTTTTGATATTCTAAAATTTGATTCTACTTTTGTTAAAAATTTTAAAATAAAGCACAAATTATTATTAATTAATTTAAAATAACTATGAAACATTTAAACAAAATTGTAACGGCTGTAATGCTTGTAATTGGATTAAATTCGTTTGCACAAGACAGCAAAAATCCATGGACTGTATCTTTTGGGGTAAATGCTATTGATACAAGAACAAGTGCAACTGGAGGAAACAATTGGTTGGATTACCACGTGTCACATCCATTTCAAGTGAAGCAAAATTGGAACACGTTACCAACAGTTTCTTATATTGGAGTTTCGAAGTATATTGGAGATAACTTCAGTTTTGGAGTTACTGGGTCTGCAAATAGAATAAGTAAATTCGTTACTTTTAACCCAACATCACCAGATAGAGATGCTAGAAATTATGTAGTTACTAATCCTGGAGATCTTTCTTATTATGGACTGGATACTTTCTTGAGATATAGTTTTCAAAGTTTGATTAAATCAAAATCATTTGAGCCTACTGCTTCATTTGGAGCAGGATATTCATTCTTGGGAGATTCTAGTTATGGAACTCTTAATACAGGTATTGGTGTAACTTATTGGATGACCGAGAATTTAGGTTTTGAATTAGCTTCAACTTACAAAAAATCTTTTGGAGAAAGAGCAATTGCTGACATGCCTGATGCACCATCATTTTTACAACATTCATTTGGTTTAGTATTTAAGTTTGGAGAAACTAAGTAAGTAAATTAATATAATTTTTAAAAAACTCTAGTCGAAAGGCTAGAGTTTTTTTATGTAGAAAAATTGCTACCTTTCCCAACGTATTTAATTTCAATGATTTAGTACTACATTATGGACTGAAATTTTGTAGTTAAATAATTTTATAGTACTTTTGATACAAATAACTAAAGTAATTTAAAAAATCAAGTATGAAACATTTCAACAAAATTGTAATTGCTATTTGTATGATTTTGGGTTTAAACTCAAATGCGCAAGACAGTAATAATCCATGGGCTATATCTTTTGGGGTGAATGCCATTGACACAAAAACAGGAGCTGATGGAGGCCACGAGTGGTTAAATCGTCATTTTTCACAACCTTTTGCAGTTAAAGACAACTGGAATATTTTACCTACAGTATCTTATATTGGAGTTTCAAAGTATATTGGTGACAACTTTACTTTTGGAGTTTCTGGAACAGTAAACAAGATTACTAAATTCGTAAACTATAATCCAACAGCTGTTGGTGCAGATTCACGCGGTTATTTAGTAACTAATCCAGGGGATTTAGCGTATTATGGACTTGATGCTACTGTTAGATACTCATTCCAGTCACTAATCAAATCTAAAATAATTGATCCGTCTCTTTCAGTAGGTGGAGGATATTCATTTTTTGGAGATGCTAGTTTTGGAACAGTGAATACAGGTGCTGGTGTTACATTTTGGTTATCTGAAAATATTGGGTTTGAATTAACTACAAAATACAGAAAATCTTTTGGAGAAAGAGTTGTTCCTGGAACTGCTACTCCTGATGCTCCGTCATTCTCTCAACATACTGCTGGTTTGATTTTCAAATTTGGAGGAACTGACACTGATAAAGATGGTGTTTATGATAAAGATGACGCTTGTCCAGATGTACCTGGTTTGAAACAATTCAACGGTTGTCCTGATACTGACGGTGACGGAATTGTTGATGGAAGTGATGCTTGTCCTGAAGTTGCTGGTTTAGCTGCTTTGAACGGATGTCCAGATGCTGACGGAGATGGAGTTACTGATGCAAATGACGCTTGTCCACAAGTTGCTGGTTTGGCTTCTTTAAAAGGATGTCCAGATGCTGATAAAGATGGAGTTGCTGATAAAGATGACAAATGTCCATCTGTTGCCGGTCCTAAAGAAAATGCAGGTTGTCCTTGGGCTGATACTGACAAAGATGGTGTAGCTGATAAAGATGATGCATGTCCAGAAGTTGCAGGTCCTGCTAGTAATAAAGGATGTCCAGAAGTAACTGCAGCTGACTTAGATAAAGTTAGTGCAGAAGCTAAAATGATTTATTTCCATAGTGGAAAATCTACTTTCAGATCAGAAGATGTTCCAGTAAAAATTGAATCAATTTCTACTTTATTGAAACAATATCCTACAGCTAAATTTAGTATTGAAGGTCATACTGATAGTGATGGCTCTGATGCATTCAACCAAAAATTATCTCAAGAGAGAGCAGACGTAGTTAGAAATGCTTTAATCGAAAGAGGTATGAAAGCTGAAAATTTATCTGCTGTTGGTTATGGAGAAAGCAAACCGGTTGCTACTAACAAAACAGCCGCTGGAAAAGCTAAAAACAGAAGAACTGAAGTAGTATTACAAAAATAATACACTTTAAATATTTTTTAGAAAACGTCCTGATTTATCAGGGCGTTTTTTTATTTTTATAGAATGACAAATACTTCTTTTTTAGATAAAATTGTAGCAGTGCTAATTGACAATTATTCGGATAAATTATCCAACACAGTTGTTATTTTGCCCAATAAGCGAGCTAAGGTTTTTTTAATTGAGGCTATAAAGAATCAGCTAAGCCAAACAGTGCTTTCGCCTGAAATAATTAGCATTGAAGATTTTATTCAAAATATTGCCGGAATTCGTTCTGTGGATACTATCGAACAGTTGTTTGAGTTTTACGAAGTGTATTTGTCAATTACACCTACTGCTCAACAACAGTCTTTTGAATTGTTTGCCAATTGGGCCAAAACACTTTTACAGGATTTTAATGAGATTGATCGTTATTTATTAGAGCCACCTCATGTTTTGTCCTACTTAAAGGATATTGAAGATATTAAAAAGTGGGGAATTGAGGTTGAAGATAAAACACAGTTACTCGAAAACTATATTGATTTTTGGAAGTTATTACCCAACTATTACCAATCTTTATACGATCATTTACTTTCAAAAGGGATTGGTTACCAAGGATTGATTTACAGAGAGGCGGTTAAGAATTTAATTCATTTTTTAAATACCGTTCAAAATAAACAATTCATTTTTGCAGGATTTAATGCTTTAAATGCTGCCGAAGAAAAAATTGTTCAAGAACTCTTAGCCGTAGGTCAAGCCAAAATTTATTGGGATGCTGATCAAACTTTTCTGAACGACCCGTATCACGATGCAGGGCTGTTTTTACGCCGATTCAAAGAAAACTGGAAGCATTATAAATCACATCCATTTGAATGGATTGTAAACGATTTTTCTGGAACTAAAAATATTCAGGTAATCGGAACTCCAAAGTCAGTAGGACAAGCTAAAATTGCAGGGAGTATTTTGGAACAAACCATTCTAGAAAATCCTGATAAATCCTTAGATAAAGTTGCGGTAGTTTTAGGGGAAGAAAGTTTACTTGTTCCGTTGTTGTATTCGTTGCCGGCTTCGGTCGGTGCTTTAAATATTACGATGGGGTATTCTGCAAAGAATAATCCCGCACAGATTTTGGTAGCCAAATTATTTAAAATGCACACCAATTCGTTGTCGAGAAACAACAAGGGATATGTGTTTTATTACAAAGAGGTTTTGGATGTTTTGACCCATCCTTTGGTGGAACCCTATGCACAAACGCGTGAATTAGTGCAACTCATTAATGAGTATAATTATACCTTCATTACGCATCAAAAGTTATTGGATTTGAATCCAAATTCGAGTGAATTATTTTTAATGTTATTCAAAAAATGGGAGACGGGTGCCATTCCTGTTTTGGAAACTATTATTAGTTTATTACAGACTTTGAAAAATAATTTAAGCAACGATAATGAAGAGGAAAAGATAACAAAAGCATTTGTTTTTGCTATTTTCAAAGTGATTAATAAATTGATTACGTACTATACAAAACACCAACATATTGATAAGATTGAAACGTTATATGCCATTTACAAACAAGTGATAGATGTTGCTGAGGTTTCGTTTGAAGGAGAACCTCTAAACGGCTTGCAAATTATGGGCGTTTTAGAGAGTAGGGTTTTGGATTTTGATACGGTTATTGTCACGTCTATGAATGAAGGTAAATTTCCTGCGGGGAAATCGTCCAATTCCTTTATTCCGTATGATGTGAAACGGGAATTAGGTTTGCCAACATTCAAAGAAAAAGATGCTATTTATACCTATCATTTCTACCATTTGCTGCAACGAGCGACCAATATTTATTTGTTATACAATACTGAAAGTGAAGGCTTGGATGCTGGCGAAAGAAGTCGATTTATCACCCAGTTGGAGGTAGAAAGACAAACCAATCATAATTTAACACAAGAAATATACAATGCAGTTTTGCCTGAGACAGCATATCTGCCTATGGAAGTCCCAAAGTCGGAATCTGTGATTTTGCGATTAAAAGAAATTGCACAAGCGGGTTTTTCTCCTTCAGCATTGACGAGTTACATCAGGAATCCGATAGATTTTTACTTTCAAAAAATTCTTCGCATTCGAGAAGTGGAGGAAGTGGAAGAAAGTATTGCTTTGAATACCTTAGGAACTATTATTCACGAAACCTTAAAAACGCTTTATGAACCTTTCATTGGAAGGTTGATTTCTGAATTTGATATACAAAATTGTTTTAAGCAAGTTGATACCGAAGTATTGAAACAATTCAAATTGGTATATAAAGAAGGCGAAATTAAGAAAGGACGCAATTTGTTAGCTTTTGAAGTGGCAAAACGCAATGTGTCGAACTTCTTGAAAGTCGAGTTGGAAACCATTAAATCGGGTGACCAAATCCAAATTATTGCTTTGGAACAAACATATCAAAGACTTTTAGAACATCCTAAATTACCTTTTCCGGTTTTGATTAAAGGGAATGTAGACCGAATCGAAAATCGTAACGGAACCATCCGAATTATCGATTATAAAACAGGAAAAGTAGAAAAAGGAAGTGTTGCTTTGTCCAGTTGGGACGGTCTGACTGAGGAGATTAAAAACGATAAAATTATTCAGGTTTTAGCCTATGCTTTTATGTTTCAAAATGAAGAGAAAGGTTTGCCAATAGAAGCTGGAATTATATCGTTTAAAAACTTAAAAGCAGGTTTTCTGCCCTTCAATTTTAAAACAGGAAAAGAAGCTGCCTCCATCATCACCCAAGAAATTCTAGACGATTATTTGGAACAAATTGTGTTGTTGCTCACCGAAATTTTAGATGAAACGATTCCGTTTGTAGAGAAAATCAATTAGGATTTCACCGATTTAAAAAACTGCAATAATTTTTCCTGTAAAGCTTCTTGATTTTCAATGTGCGACATATGTCCGTCTGGGAAACTCAACAATTGAACTTGCGTCTCCTCAATTTGTTCTTTCGTTTCCTCGTAATGTAAAACAGGATCTTTTTTGCCCAAAACCAATAATTTCGGATAAGGAGTTAAATGCAATAAAACTTCTCGGTCGATACGGATTTTCATCCCTTCTAATGAAGCAACAATACCTTGAAGCGGAGTTTTAAGTGCTTCTTGTTTGACGTTGTTAATTGCCTCCGAAAGACGTTCTCGATTGTCTTCGCTAAATAAATTAGAAATGGATAACGAAATAAAATTTTGAAACGATTGTTTTACCGCCTTAATAGCGCGATCCCGATTGTTTTTACGATCGTCACTATCGGCTCTGGAAGTTGAGTTTAATAACACTAGACCTTTTACCGCATCAGGATACAATTCGGCAAAAGCCAAAGCGACATAACCTCCCATAGAATGCCCTACGAGAATCGCTTTACGAAGACGTAATTCGGAGAGTACTTCGTGAACCGCATCGGCGTTGTTTTCCATAGAATGCACGTAGCCCAGACATTCCGTTTCGCCATGACCCAATAAATCAATAGTGATGATTCGGAATTTTTTGCTCCACTCTGGGATAAATGCTTTCCACATTTTTTTGTTTTCCAAAAATCCATGTAATAATACTACCGCCGTTCCTTTACCTTGGTCGGTGTAGCTGATACTGGTATTTTTGAAATGAAGTGTTTTAGTCATGCTTTTTTAAGAAACACAAAAGTGATTTGTTCTACTAATTAACAGACCACTAATTACGAGTTCATCAAACTTTCAATTTCATCCACTTCAATAGGAATATTGCGCATCAAGTTGAAAGGAGATCCCTTCTCTTGAATCACCACATTGTCCTCCAAACGAATACCGAAACCTTCTGCAGGGATGTAAATTCCTGGTTCTACGGTGAACACCATATTGGCTTGCATTGGCTCGGTCAAAATGCCGTAATCGTGTGTGTCAAGTCCCATATGATGCGAGGTACCGTGCATGAAATATTTTTTATAGGCTGGCCAATCTGGGTTTTCGTTTTGTACATCGGCTTTGTCAATCAAACCTAAACCTAATAATTCAGCCGTCATTACTTTACCTACTTCAATATGGTATTGTTTCCATAAAGTGCCTGGCGTTAGCATTTGAGTAGCTTCGTTTTTCACACGCAAAACAGCATTGTAGACTGCTTTTTGTCTTTCAGTAAAACGACTCGAAACTGGAATCGTTCTAGTCATATCGCTCGAATAATTAGCGTATTCTGCTGCAACGTCTAGCAAAATCAAATCGCCGGCTTTACACACTTGATTGTTTTCGATATAGTGCAATACATTGGCATTATTTCCCGAAGCGATAATGGGTGTATAAGCAAAACCTTTGGAACGATTGCGAAGGAACTCGTGAGCAAATTCAGCTTCGATTTCATATTCGGCTACATCAGGCTGTACAAAATTCAATACTCTTCTAAACCCTTTTTCGGTAATATCGCAGGCTTTTTGGATTAACTCCAATTCTACATTTTCTTTTACAGAACGAAGGCGTTGTAATATCGGATTGCTTTTGGCTACGGTATGAGCAGGGTATTTCTCTTTCCACCATTTTACAAAACGGGCTTCGCGAGTTTCTGTTTCTACTGTGGCACGATAGTGTTCGTTGGTGTTGATATAAATCGTTTCAGAATGTGTCATCAATTCAAACAACACTTTTTCAAATTCGGTTAACCAATACACGGTTTTGATTCCTGATATTTCAAAAGCACGTTCTTTGGTTAGCTTTTCGCCTTCCCAAACGGCAATATGTTCGTTGGTTTCTCTTAAGAAAAGCATTTCTCTTTGATGTTCGTAAGGTGCATCTGGAAAAAGCAACAAGATACTTTCTTCCTGATCTACTCCACTCAGATAAAAGATGTCGCGGTGCTGTGCAAAGGGCATCGTACTATCGGCACTGATAGGGTAAATATCGTTCGAATTGAAAACCGCTACACTTTTTGGCTTCATTTGAGCCGTGAATTTAGCGCGGTTTTTTATAAATAAATTGCGGTCTATTGGATAGTATTTCATATATGTAAAATTATTTTTTAGCGGTCATATATGTTATCGCTTTAATTTGTTTAGGGATTGCTTACGCAGACTTTTTAGTAGCGATTTCATAAAAAAGAAATTTATTAGACTACAAATCTAATCAATCCATTTGTAATAACGCGCACCAATTAGATTTGGATTTTCATTTTCTATGCGGTCTAAAATCCATTCGTTTTTAGGTGACTTGATACTTTGTTTTTGTTCTTTTTTATGGAGTTTTTCGTAAGTAACAAAGTCAATTTCCTGGCTTTGTTCCAATGTTTCAAACAGTTGGGTTTTGGCTACTGCCAATTGCCAATCGGGTTGAATGGTGCCTTCAAAAACTTTAGATTTAGAACCACTTCCGTAGGCTAGGAAGCCAAATTTCTTTCCTGAAATAGTTGCATTAGTTTTGACAAAATGCGCCAAAGTAGAAAGGAATCCCATAAAAATAGAACCCGTATACAAATTCCCAATCAATGAAGAAGCGATTTCTGCAGGCTGTAATTTTTGCGTTACAAAAGCACGATACTCTTCTGATTTGCTTACTTCTTTCAATTTGTTTTGGTAGTCAGCAGGAGATTCATTTCCTGAAAGAATTGGGGTAGCGGCGTCTAGTGCATAAATTTCAGAAAGCATTCGGCGTCCTTGAAACGAATAAGGTAAGTGCATGATAATGCTTTCCCAAGTATCGTAAAGGGTCTCGCTAGTGTTTTTGATTTTTTTCAATGAAAAGTAAGCGTTGCGCGTACGATCCATATAACATTGATTGGAATATTGACCATCAAAAACGGGTTGGTCTTTGTGAATTTCAATTTCGGCTTCTAAATTGTCAAACCAAGCATCGTTGGAGTTATTGCCAGTGATGGCTTCTTTTGAAAAGGTCCTGTACGGCTTGAAGAAGTCAAAAACTCCTTTGGTACTCGTTGCCCATTCGTTTTCAAATGCAATTATTTTAGGATTGGCAGTAACAAGCATCGCCAAGGCTCCCGCACCTTGGGTATATTCGCCTGTTGAATTCAAATCGTATTTAGCAAAATCAGTGGTGACCACAATGGCTTTTTTGGTAGGATTGAGTCGTACAAAATCCAAGCAGTTTTGTAACGCATCTACTCCACCAATACAGGCAAAAGTAAAATCGACTACATCGCAGTTAGCTAAAATATTGTCTCCGAATTTTTGTTCCATCAAAGCAATTAAAAACGAGCTAATTGGTTTTGAGCTGTCAATAGCGCTTTCGGTACCTACATAAATTCTAGAAATTTCGTTAAGATTGATTTGGTATTCTAGTACTAATTTGGTCAGTGCATTGGCGCCAAAAACAACCGTATCTTGGTGAACATCTGGCAAGGTCATTTTGATCAATCCCAGTCCTTTTTCTAGTTTTTCGGGTTCGATATTTCGGGCATTTGCCAACGTTTTTATAGGTAAATGTAGTTGAGCAACGTCAAAAGCAATAGCGTCAATTCCTGTTTTCATCATTTTTATTTTGAATCAGTAAAATTAAAATTAGCCCTTCGATTAGCAATTATTTTAACATGATAAAATGAGGCTGCATGTTATTTTTACGGATTTTAGAATGAATCCAAATAAAAAATAGTAATTCGATAATTTTATCGAATTTTCACTGCTGATAAATAGGAATTTTTGATCCTGATTATTTTGGGAATTGTTTAAGTAAATTTAATTTCAAGACTTGATTATTAACGAATTATTAGGGTTTTTGCTAAAACACTTTAAAATCATTATAAATAACAACGAAAAGGTTGTAGTTGAATTCTATTTCTCCTATTTTTGTCTCACTATTTAATAAAAATTTATTCAAATTATTATGGCAAAATCTGCAATTCTAAAGTCGTCTCTTGCAAAGAAATATTGGATGGCTTTTACAGGTTTATTTTTATGCTTGTTCCTATCGGGGCATTTAGCAGGGAATCTTCAATTAATTTTTAGTGATGCGTTACATTTCAATCAGTATGCATTATTTATGACGACTAACCCAGCCGTAAAAATTCTATCTTACATTACTTACATTTCTATTTTATTCCACGCTATTGATGGAATTGTATTAACTGTTCAAAACAGAAAAGCTAGACCAATTGGTTACGCAAAGACTGATGGTTCTTCAAGCTCATTTTCTTCAAGAAACATGGCGGTTTTAGGAACTATCATTTTAGTTTTTATTGTAACGCACATGGTGAACTTTTGGGCTGTAATGCATTTTGACAAAAACATGCCATTGCAAACAGTAAGCATTGGTCAAGCAGGACAACAACAAGAGTTTTATTTGACTACAGATGGTGGTTATTTACCAAAAGCACAAGTAGATCAACAAATGATTAAAATTGAAAACAGAACCGAGTTCTTCGATGCTGCTGCCAATGTTAAAATCAAAGAAGGATACAAAGATTTGCACAAAATTACTGTAGCGTTCTTTAAAGATCCAAAAACAGGATTGATTGCCACTATTTTATATGTAATTGCAATGATTACTTTGGCATTCCACTTACTTCACGGATTTCAAAGTGCATTCCAATCATTGGGATTGAATAATCCAAAATACACTCCAGCGATTAAAAAATTCGGAGCGGCATTTGCGATTATTGTTCCGTTATTGTTTGCTATTATTCCAGTTTACATTCACTTTTTCTTAAAATAATCAACATCAGAAGATATTATGAAGTTAGATTCTAAAATACCAGAAGGTCACATTTCACAGAAATGGACTGATTACAAAGACCATTTAAAATTAGTTGCGCCAAACAATAGACCAAAAATCGACATTATTGTTGTAGGAACTGGTTTAGCAGGTTCTTCTGCCGCTGCTTCACTTGCAGAAATGGGGTACAATGTAAAAGCATTTTGTTTCCAAGATTCTCCACGTCGTGCGCACTCTATTGCTGCACAAGGAGGAATTAACGCAGCTAAAAACTATCAAAATGATGGTGATAGTACGTACAGATTATTTTATGACACTATTAAAGGTGGAGATTACAGAGCTCGTGAAGCTAACGTTCATCGTTTAGCTGAAGTTTCTGGAAATATTATTGACCAATGTGTGGCTCAGGGAGTTCCATTTGCTAGAGATTATGGCGGAATGTTGGACAACCGTTCTTTTGGAGGAACACAAGTACAACGTACTTTTTATGCTGCTGGTCAAACAGGGCAACAGTTATTATTAGGAGCGTATTCGGCTTTGTCAAGACAAATCGGTTTAGGGCGAATTGAAATGTTCAATCGTCACGAAATGTTAGACTTGGTAAAAGTAGACGGAAAGGCTCGTGGAATTATCGCTCGTAACTTGGTTACAGGAGAAATAGAAAGGCATTCAGCTCACGCGGTAGTCATTGCTTCGGGAGGATACGGAAACGTTTATTTCCTTTCTACAAATGCAATGGGAAGTAACGTTACGGCAGGTTGGAAAGTTCATAAACAAGGAGCCTTGTTCGCCAATCCATGTTTTGTACAAATTCACCCAACATGTATACCGGTTCACGGTACAAACCAAGCTAAATTGACTTTGATGTCAGAATCATTACGTAACTCAGGACGTATTTGGGTACCAAAGAAAAAAGAAGACGCAGAAGCTATTCGCGAAGGTCGTTTAAAGCCAACACAAATTGCTGAAGAAGACCGCGATTACTTCCTCGAAAGACGCTACCCTGCATTCGGAAACTTAGTGCCACGTGATGTCGCTTCACGCGCTGCAAAAGAACGTTGCGATGCTGGTTTCGGAATCGAAGCTAACGATACCAACGAAGGTGTTTACCTTGATTTCGCTACTGAAATCCGCAACAAAGGACGTCAGTCAGCTTTTGCCCAAGGTGATCACAACCCATCAGATGAAAAAATCTTGGCACTCGGTAAAAAATGGATTGAAGAGAAGTATGGAAACCTCTTTCAGATGTACCAAAAAATTACCGACGACAACCCATACGAAACACCAATGAAAATTTACCCTGCTGTCCACTACACTATGGGCGGTGTTTGGGTAGATTACAACCTACAAAGTTCAATCGAGGGCTGTTTTGTTACAGGTGAAGCAAACTTCTCTGACCACGGAGCTAACCGTTTAGGTGCATCTGCACTCATGCAAGGATTAGCCGATGGTTATTTCGTATTGCCTTACACCATTTCAGATTATCTCTCTAATGATATCCGAACAGGAAAAATTGCTACAGACACACCAGAATTCGAAACTGCTGAAGCTGAAGTAAAAGCAAGTATTGAGCGCTTCCTCAACAATAAAGGCACCAAGTCTGTTGACCACTTCCACAAGCGTTTAGGCTTGATTATGTGGAACAAAGTTGGTATGGGTAGAAACGAAGCAGGTTTGAAACAAGCAATCGAAGAAATTGCAGCTTTGAAAGCAGAGTTCTACAAAGAAGTAAACGTACCGGGAAGTGCAGACGAGTTAAATCCACAATTAGAGAAAGCTCTTCGTGTAGCTGATTTTATTGACTTAGGATTATTGATGGCTATGGACGCGCTACAACGTAACGAATCTTGTGGAGGTCACTTCCGTGAAGAATACCAAGATGCCGAAGGTGAAACACTACGTGATGATAAAAACTTCTCATTTGTAAGTGCTTGGGAATACAAAGGGGACGATATTACGAAGGCGGAGCTTCATAAAGAAGAATTGAAATACGAGTTTATCAAAATTGCAGCTAGAAATT
>ERZ650308.1246-NODE-1246-length-13321-cov-4.814187_pt1 | contig 13321 bp, 28 predicted proteins | sample MGYA00376244_ERZ650308 | MGnify/ENA primary metagenome ERZ650308 (study PRJEB26733, sample SAMN07839295) | wastewater metagenome | biome: small river; feature: stream; material: water | place: USA: North Carolina | collected 2016-04-26 ...
AAAAATAGCTTAACCAGAACAAAGGCAAAGGTTGTCTTCTTATATAACGAAAAGAAATATTTAATAATTTATAACAAGTAATATGAGTTCATTACGATACGAATCTGCTATAGCAACCCAAAGTCATAATTTTAATAATAATATTAAAAGAAAGCCATTTCTTAAAATTATTGAATCTACAAAAGATATGCCTGTGCCATTATGTTATGATTCAAGAAGTGAAGAAGAAGTAATGAATTGTATAAAAATAAGAATGAGAATAAAATTAAACAAAAATCATGGCTATAACATTAATCGACGATAGTTTCCCAATCACGCTAACACAGTCTCGTAACTGGTGGCAAAGTAAAAACATTGATTGGTTTATTGAGAATGCAGAATTTGCGTTTAGAAAGAGTAATCCAATTGCTTACAAAGAAAGGAGAATTTGGATTAAAACTAAAGTCCCATATTACAATAATAATATTTTTGAACCTAAATATAATTGTTTTGAGTTCGATACAGACCGTTATGGTATTATAATTAAATGCGAAACATTCTTTAACGACGATCCTCCTAATGACAATGTTATTGAAAAAGACTTCAATATTAAGCGAGCATTTGTAAAATATCTACACAAAGAAGATGAGGAATACGGTGGTGGTGAATTAAAGTTTTTAAACCCAAGTTTACTTAGAAGATTACTAAGTTTTAGAAAATCAAGACACATAGAAATAAAATAGGATGGAAGAAGAGGAAATTGAAATACCGTATAAGCAATTATCAAAGTTTGATAAATTTTCAGAATTTAAGGAGGTCAATTTTTGCAGAGAAGAGCGCCATCATGCGCTATTTATTTAAAAGCTCTATGGTTAAACGATGTAGATACCTTAAACGAATTTGAGAAATTTGGAGATAGAATTTATGAGTTTATGTTAAATAAAAGAGCTTACGATAATAATGTGAGTTTTGGTTATACGGAAATTGCCTTTGATGAAAACGGTTGGCTTATAGAGCCTAAGTTTGAGCCTATTGAAACAATATTGATTGAAATCAAAAAATCTAACTGTCGAAACAAAATAGAAATTTCTAAAACCATTAACGGAAAATGGATCCGTTTAAGGGTTGTTGTTGCGCAGAGCAAAAAGATACTATAGCTATCATAAGGGTTTCTGAATCAAAAATTAAAGGAATTGAATAATATGAAGCAGGTTTATAAAGACGAAATAATAAAAAAAAGCAATAACGAAAGTGAAAAATTCACTATACAATGTCCTGTTTGTAAAATGGGGCACATACTAAATGTTGTTAAGAAAGGGCATAGCGTAAAATTTGCTTGTTCTGATTTAAACAATACAGATAAAGTAGGTTGTAAATCTATCATCACCATCAGTGTTGCCGAAGAGGGGTATAACGATAAAAATAAACCAAATGGAAAGTAAATTCTTAGACGACCAGCTTTACAATCACGTAATGAATAAAAATATACGTGATTCAAAAGATTTTCAAGATATGTTAAATGAGCTTTATCGTATATGCGAAAATTACTGGAAACCAAAAGTTGACTTAGGTTCAACTTCAAAAAGAGAGGTAAAGGTTTTAATTGATAGAACTTTTAATGGGTGGGATTTATTTGTAAAAAAATTAGTTAAAGAGAAGTGGGTTTTGGTGGATGTTATCGTAAAGTATTCTTACAAAGAAATATTCATGGATAATGCTGAATTAAAAAAATCATACGATAATTTATGAAAAAAGAAGATGTATTAACCGCCATGAAGCCTCTTAATTCCGAGTTAGAAACTTTGAAAAATAAAAAGGAAGAGTTAAGCGCGGAATTAAGAACAACCCATAAAGCAATGGATGATACGTGGAATAAAATCTATAAAATCCGTTCTCAATGTGAGCATAGTTATATCGGTAAACCTAGTGGTGTTATGGGTAGAGGTATTTGTGATTATTGTGGCGAAAGTGATTATTAAAAACCTGAAAGTATGACTGAAAGAATAAGTAATTGTTGTAATTCTAAAATGAAATACGTGTATAATGACTATGATAGCAATTATACGTGTTTAAAATGTAATAACCCTAGTTACTTTACATTTGAAGAAACTAATCATACCACCAAACCATTATTATCTAAAAAGAGACATTTATTTAAGGCTATATCATACAGGATATACTCTTCTTGTATTACTTTTTTAATATCTTTTATTATAACTGGAAATTGTAACATTGGATTATCTATTGGTGTGTTTGATTTTATAGTTAAGATTTTCACCTATTATATTCACGAAAGGTTTTGGTATAGACTTGACTTCGGTAAGATTGTTAAAAATAATAAACTAAAAAAATAAAAATGACTGAATTAACTGAATTTAGACCTGAAAACTGGACGGAGATTTTACATGAAAATATCTCTTTAGAGTGGATTAAAAATAATGCAAAATTTTATATTTTAAGCCATTCTGATAGTAGCGCTCACGCTCTTTTATGGAAAGTAAAAGACACAGAGGGCCGCGGATGGAGTGGAGTTAGAATGAAGAGAGAATACGAAAAGGATAAAGGTTATTTTATGGATTTCGAACCAATGTACATTGATGTTGAATGGGCTATTGATGGAGATAAGCGAAAGCGTAACGATATCACATCAAGTTTTGATGAAGCTGTTGAATTAGCTAACTTACATACAATATAAAAAATGGAAACAACGCAACAATTAATTTTAGATAGATTTAAGAAAGTCGTTAATGCAGATTACTTAGAAAAACATCCAATGGTATCAATTGTTTGCTTCAGCACTTTAATAAGTAAGATTACTAAAAAAAGAGCATGGATGCAATGTTATTTAAACGATAAAATATTGTTTTTTTATACCGAATCTGAAAATAAAACCAGAAAAGTAATTACAGTAAACCTTAAAGCGTAAATGGATCATAGAGATTTAAAACCTTTTTCAGATATGCTATTTAGCATAAACGAATCTTATAAAATAACGGAAGAGCAATTAATTGAAAAATGCAATAATATTAACGAAAGTGATAATAAAAAAATAGCTCATTCATTTTTAGGAAACTCATTTAAAAGATTACCTAGAAAAAATCACTTTACGGGAGAAATAAGCAGAAATAACTTAGAAAAAGAATTTGTGCGAGAGTGGATTTATCAAAACAACAGAGTTAGTCAGAATGGCAAAGGAAAAGAGTATTTAGCTGACCATATATTAGGAAGAAAATGTACGGAAGACGAATTAATAACCATATCAACAGTAGTTCAATGGCTAGGAACTAGTGGAGGAATTGATTTTATTGAAAAAGTAACTAAAAACTTTAAACCATGATCATAAATTTAACAGGGCAGCCTGGAGCTGGAAAAACGACAATCGCAAAGGAATTGATAAAAGTAATTCCAAATTCAATAAACATTGATGGCGACGAATTGCGCGATATTTTAAACAATAAAGATTACTCAGTAGATGGCAGGCGTAATAACATAAAAAATGCGTACAATATCGCTTTATTCTTAGAAAAGAAAGGTTTTGTTCCAGTGATAAGCCTTATCTCTCCTTTTAATGATTTAAGAGAGGATTTAAAACTAAAAACAAAAGTTTTAGAGTTGTATATTTATACCACTGAAACTCGTGGTAGAGAGCATTTATTTGTTGAAAATTACGAAATACCTTTGCTTGGTAAAAAAGGAGAAGGAACATATTACGTTAACACAACTCTTAAATCCTCAATTTTCAAATCTTCTGAGGAATTAATTAAATATATTACAGAACATATAAAACAAATGTATAACCTAAAAAAATAACCTATGTCAACAACGAAAAAACATTTAATCAGCTTTAGAAGCAACACGAAATTTAGTTTAAATTATGATGACCAGAATTTAACTCCTCAAGTCGAACTTATTATACTATCTCAAGAGCCAGAGTATAAGTTAAATACTAAGGGAGAGATTATGAAAGGTTTTACTCTTAGCGAATTTAGAATATTCACCAGTCTTAATGGTATTAATGCCATGATTGGCGAATTACAGTTATTAGCCGCCCAATTACAGACATTTGAGCAATTAAGCGTTGGTATGAATAGTTTAATAAATAACGCGAAAAAGAAAAAGGAAGAAGAGGATAAAAAAGAAAACAAAACCACTTAACATGAAAAAACTATTCACGTTAGCCCTGATATTAATTTCAGGCATATTATCGGCACAGAAAGATACTATAGTAAATGTTGGTATTTACGAGTCCTATTACTCCTACGATATTGGGCAACCAATAAGCGTTACTTACAAGCTGTATAAAGGCGGTGGAGACTGCGATAGAAAAGAAGAGGGATTTCGTTTTAAAAGAGATACTGTAATAAAAAATATAACTGCTACTATTGTTGATTATAGCGCCAAGGCCATTTAGCAAATGCGGAAGATTTCGCTTCCGATTGTGATAAGGAGGGTTTAACATTTAGGTTCTACAACTGCATACCTCAAACAGCAAAATTAAACAGAGGGATCTGGAAAGTTAACGAAACTGAATTACGTAAACTAAGTCAAACAGATAGCTTGCTTATTACCTGCGGAGGAATATTAACAAAAGATAGTAAGCCAATAAAACCCGGAAGCCGATTAATCATTCCCACTTATTGCTACAAAACCGTTGTTTCTCTTTCAACTGGTATGCTAATTCAATGTTTTTTATTCGACAACAATAATAACCCAACATCTAAAACAATAACATTAAATGAATTAGATGAATTGATAATAAATTCATACTTCATAGAAAAATCAATAAATCAACCTAAAAACAAATAATTATATGGCAAAGTACTATTTAACATTCGGATTAAAATACGCAGAAGAACGACACCCTTATTTTCATAACGCGCACCCAGATGGATGGGTTGAAATTGAAAGCCAAAGCGAAAACGATGCTAGAGTTGAAGCATATGACCTTTTTGAGGACAAGTGGGCTTTTGTTTATAATGAAAAAAACTTTAATCCTACTAATTTTCCTGCTGGTAGAATTGCTACCTCTAAAGAAATTAAAGATGATGATACTGAAGACTTGTTGTTTTACAAGAAGCATACAAACGGATCTAAAAATTCAATAGCTATTGTTTCTGAGGTTGAGTTTATAAATACTCTTTCTCCAGAAAAGATGATGGTTATGAATAACGTTAATAAAATTTTTAATCATATTTCGACTTTTACAAGGATAGATAAATTCAAAAAGAAAGTTGATGATTGTATGGAGAATATTTCTCATGGTCTTCCTGATGGCGATGAACAAGTTCGGTACATTATCAACCTTAAAAACAAAACTAACGATTTGATAACCGCTGTAATACACGGTGAAAAAGTTTTACCTACTGTTATTTTTTTACCTGAATATAATGGAGAGAAAGAAACTTGCGTAAAAATGGATAGAACAAGAACGGTTAATTATAACGGAAATGAAATAAAAATGAATAATTACGAGTGTTCGTCTTGTAAAATGGAGTATATAATGGAAGAACAATCTCATAAATTTTGCCCTTTTTGCGGAACGGGATATAAATTTGATACGGATATTTCTATTTAAACTTATAATATGAAAAGAATACTTATTACTGCTGCTAAAAAAAACAAAATAATATGATGTTAAAATACTTTGTGCTATCTGGCGCCATAATGGGACTAATAGCTTGTGTGAAATATAAAAAAATTGCAAAAGAGTTTCCTATCCTTGAAATGATAGGTTTGCCAACATTTGTTATCGGTAATACCTTGTTAGGATTTATAATATTACCATTAAATACACCAATAATATTGAGGTATTTGTATTTAAAAATTAAACTCAAATTATTGATTAAAGAAAATGAGAGTTTAAAAAAAACGCATAACGAATTGCTAAAACAAAAAGAAAAGTTAGATGAACTAAATGGAAACAAATAATAGCTTCGCCTGTACGAGTTTCGCTTAATTAACGTTAAGTTACAGTGTTTTGACAAGCCATTGGTTAGGAATCCTAGTGCTATTATATGAAAGATATACTTTGTTTAGAAGATCGTGATGGTTGTTTGTTTTTTACAAATAGCGAAGGTGTTCAGGTTGTATTTCTATACTATCTTGAAACCAACGAAAAACACATTGATAGTTTGGTTAAAGAAATAGACTTGCCAATTGCAAGTATTATAAGGCTCTACGTGCATCCCAATTACCGAAAATTAGGGTGGGCAAAAATAATAATGAATTTATTTATCAATAAGTACAATGATTGTAACATAATCGTAAATGCTTTCCCTGACGACAATGATTATATGTCGATTGAAACATTAATTAGTTTCTACAAAGGCTTTGGATTTGATATACTAAAGCCATCTGAGGACGGTTTTTTGTTATACTTAAATAAAATTAATTGCATTGATTTATAACAACTTACATAATTTTACTAAAATTTATTTGCAATTTATTTTAACCTGATGTATTTTTGAGGAATATTATTAATTGGAATTATTTAAAAATTGGAATTATGGAAAAAATAGCAGTAATTGACTTGTTTTGCGGAGCAGGTGGTACCACAACGGGAATCGAAAGAGCAAAAATGTTCGGTAAAAAAATTGCCAAAGTAATAGCTTGTGTTAATCACGATGCTATGGCGATAAAAAGCCATCGATTCAATCACAAAGGCGTTTTACATTTCACAGAAGACATCAGAACTCTTAATCTTGATAGACTAATTAAACTTGTCGATAAGTATAGAGCTATGGGTTATCGTGTTGCTATTTGGGCTAGTCTTGAATGTACTAATTTTTCTAATGCAAAAGGCGGTGCTCCTCGTGATGCTGATAGCAGAACTTTAGCAGAACATTTATTGAGATATATTTATGGAGTTGACCCAGACTACGTATTTATCGAAAATGTAATGGAGTTTATGTCTTGGGGGCCTTTAAATGAATCTGGAAGACCTATCAGCCGTGATAAAGGGGTTGATTATATCAAATGGAGAGATAGTATTCAATCTATTGGCTATCACCACGACTGGGCAAAATTAGATTCAGCTGATTTCGGAGCAAGAACTTCAAGAAAAAGATATTTTGGCGTATTCGCTAAATTAAGTTTACCTATCAGTTTCCCTAAACCAACACATTCAAAGGATCCAAATAAATCAACTGATTTATTCTCAAAACCATTAAAAAAGTGGAAGCCAGTAAAAGATATGCTTGATTTAGAGGATGAAGGAAATAGCATCTTCGAAAGAAAAAAAGAATTAAGCTGTAAAACACTTGAGAGAATTTACGCAGGATTGATTAAATATGTAGCTGGAGGTAAAGAACATTTTATTCAACAATACAATTCAGGAAGTGATTACCATAGAGTTAAATCACTTAATGAACCCGTAAACACTATAACAACAAATAATAGATTTTCACTTGTTAAAACAGATTACTTAACCAAATACCACGGCACTGGAAAAAACATTTTAAGTGTTGATGATACTTGCAGTACGATAACAACAAAAGACCGTTTAGCAAAGGTTTCTGTTACTCCTTTTATTGACAAACAATACTCTGGTCCTCACAACCATCAAAGTATAGAAAAACCACTTGGAGCCATAATGGTAAATGATAAAAATTCATTAGTTACGCCATTAATCTTGAACTACAATAGCTCTACATCTCCAGTAACTAATGCTGAAAACCCTTGTCCTACAATTACCGTTGCACGCACACATTATTTAGTAAATCCATCTTGGTTCGGAAACCCTGGAGATGTTGAAAAACCGTGTCCAACTATTGTTGCCAGACAAGATAAAGCGCCTCTTTATTTAATAGCTACTAAACAAGGGGATTTTAATATTCCTGTTTATGATACTGACAGTGAAATAATGGTTAAAATCAAACAATTCATGTCGTTATATGGTATTATTGATATTAAAATGAGAATGCTTAAAGTTTCAGAGTTATTAAAAATACAAGGTTTCCCTAGTAAATATGTTTTAAAAGGCAATCAGTCTCAACAAAAGAAATTTATTGGAAACTCTGTTGTTCCTTTAGTTGCAGAACTTTTGATTAAACAAATATACAAGAGTCTTTGTGAAAATTCTGAAATTAAAACTGCTGCATAATGACTGGAAAGAAAAAAATTGAACGTCCAAAATGTAGCACCTGTGGAAGGTTTATGCGAAGAATTGGACTTATAGCAAGAATTAGATTAGAGGTAGAATGCGACATAAAAAGAACCCATATGTGTGTTAAAGAAGAAATCACATACGCAACCGGTGAATACATACATCACAAATAAACAAATAGAAAACATGACCATTGAATTAATAGGAACTTTAAAAGTTATTTTCGCAAAAGAAGAAGTTGGCGATAAATTAGACAAACAAAACATTGTTGTAACAATTGATGAACATACGCCGTATCCTCAAGATATTATTGTTCAGGCTATAAATAAAAGGATTGAAACACTTGCCTCTTCAAATGTAAAGATGGGAGATAAAGTTATCGTTAAATGTAATCTAAAGGGAAAGGAAAATAAGAACAAGGCTGGTTTTTATTTTAACCAATTAGATTTGTGGGATATTTCAAAATCTAAATAATATGAATGAGGCAATAACTACAATAACTGTTGGGGACAGCGCTATTAAATCTAAAGCTAACGAGTTATTTGAATTTTACGAAAGAGATTATCGTAGTTTTCATAGCTCTAAAGCTAGAGCTATTGCTCATTGCGATAGAGAGCTTAGAATCATAAGTGATGAAGAGCAAAGGGCTCTTTTGGAAGAAGTAAAAAAAGAATTAAAGAAAAATTTTTAGTAATGGAAACTAACTTGGAGTCAATAAGAACGTCTATAGAGACTAGACTTTTTGCAGCATATACTGTAGGTCAGGATAATAAAACAATAACACCTGAACGTAATTTTAAAGAATGGCTTGATGATAATAAAGTTATTGATAGTATTATCGCTATATGCGGAGAACACGCAGAGTTAAAAGCTAATACGATTAATCTCGAACAGCTTGCTTTAGAAGCTTATCCTATAGATAACCAAGAAACGAGTAAAGGGGTTATTGATGACATGAATTTGTCTGATAGACAAACCTGGATCTCTGGTGCCAAAAAGATTCTTAGTTTATTTAAAAAGCCTTTAAGTCAACAAGCTCTTGGTAGAATGAACAGAAACAGTCAGTCTACTCCAGTTACTATAACCGTTACTGTAGAAGAACCTAAACAACGAATTGTTATCCTTAATCCAATGAGTGATAATATACTTGTTCAAACAGTAGATGTGATTGGTATGCCATTGGTAAGATGGAGCTACAAGGGGTGTGAAGTTGATTTTGGCGTAGGGGAAGATTTTGCAACAATTTACAGTGTAGAATCAAAAGACCAAGGCAAGGGTTATGCTACTAAATTACTTGGAGTTGCAAAGGCTTATTACGAAAAATGTGGTAAGAAATTCGGTGGAACTATCGCTTTAAATGATACTATGGCTCATATTTACAAAAAACTAAACATTGAGGAATATGACAACTAAAAAAGATATTCGATTAGATTTTAGCAAATACGCTGGCACTTATTCAGTGAAAGAAGCTGGAGTGCTTCTTGCTAAAATGAAACAAGAGGTTTTTGAAGCTGAAAAGGAGCAGGATTTAAAGCACGCTGAAAGCATTCATGGTTCAGATTATACTTACGAACTAAGAAAAGGTTCAATGGTTAATTTAACTAAACTTAAACTTAATAATAATGAACGTATTTGCGAGAGTTCTATTAAAGGTTATCATATTTTAATGACAAGAAATAGAAATTATTTTGAGTGGCTGATTACTAGGTCAATGCATTTGCTTTATTTATGAAATTTAGCAAAAAACAAGATAAACCTAAAAAGAATGTAAAATACCGTGTTGGTAAAAAGCAAGGACGTGCAATTTTAGAAGTAGAGACTGGTAAAGAATATTTACTGTTCCCTCAAGGAAAGGAAGATTTAGCATTATATTTTTGCGATTGGTTAAATACCTCTGTTTATAGAGAAACAGAAACTAAGCGCCTAGTTTTAAAGTTGCTAGAAGAGCGGTTAAATTATTCAATTGAGCAAAAGAATAAAAATAAAGAACTTGAATCTTATTGGTATGGTGTAGAAGCCGAGATTAAAGAATTAATTAGAATAATACAAAAAGACGAATTTTAAATTTTATGAAGCATAAGAAAGAAAATTGTGATTGCGTATATTGCAAGCATGGTCAAGAGGCCGCAGATAAAATGCAGAAAGAAGCTATTGATAAATTTGGATGGACTGCGCATTACGTAGTAGATGATCCAGATTGTCCATATGGGGTTAACGCACATACTCATAATGTATATGAGAGTTTTGGACATAAAGACTTTCAGATTTGCTTTAACATAAAACCCGAATTAATAAATACACTTTTTTTCAATCTAGTTAACGATGTTAAGAGTGGTAAAAAATATGAATCCGGTAAAAAATATGATGGAGTTTTAAATAATTATCAAGTCGAGTTTCTTGATGCTAAAGAATGCGGGAGAGATGTTTTGAGGTTATTGATTCCAGATGAAAACGGTAAATACGAGGGTATGTATTCCGAGCAATTAACTAAACTTCAAAATAGACGGCCAATAGTGCATAATCCTAATTAAAATGAATAAATCTCTAATATTTAAAAGAGCTTGGCATGACCATAAAGTTAAACTTAAACATAACTGTTCAAGTAGTTTAGGTGATTGCTTAAAAATATATTTTAATATAGCGAGAATACTTGGTAAAAATTTTTGCTAGAATGTTTGAATTAAAAGTTAGAGTTAAATCTCATTGGTTATTATTTCATAATGGAATTGAAGTAAGGTCTGGTAGTAAAATATTTATACGAAAATGGCTTAATAAATTTTATCCTGAAATTGATTATAAAAATTTAAAAGTAACAAAATTACCATCTTCATCAAGCGCACAAACAATGACTAATGGTGGATGGTGGTGTGGTTTAGATAATAAAAATTAAAAGAGAACGAAAATGAAAACAGAAACAGAAAACAAAGAAATGCAACTGATTATAGGCATTGCAAAATTAACGGTAAATTACCTTGATTACATTTTATTATTTTTCCTATTCCCCGTCATATTTGATACTGAATTTGCCGGCGCACAATCTTTTATAGCATTAGGAACTATGCTAGTTTTAAAGGCTATAATGCCAGCTCTTAATTCTATTTTAAATGATGATAAAACTCATATTATTGTGAGTGAAAAAGGATACGGAAATTCTTACGGTTATAATGCACGACAAGAACAGGCTGCTCCATTTGAAAAAGGTGAAAATGGAAGAGCTCCAGCTATAGTAGTTGAAGTTGAAAAAGGTGAAATAATCGCTCAAGCTAAAGTTGACGGAACTAATCCAAATTTAAAAACAATTCAGTTTGGTAGCGCTGGACAAAGAGCTGAAAAAGATGGTCCTGATCAGATAAATATTAAAAGGATGGAAGATGAAATCGTAGTATCATTCTCCGACTTCAGGACACTGAGACTCAAAAAACATGAGATAAGTCAGTTATACAAGTCTTTATTTGAAACAGAATACACATTCTTTAAACCTGGACACTGGACGACTGTGATAAAAGTCATAAAACAGACCTGAACACAACCTAAAACTGATAAATATCAACAATTAAAAATTAAACCCTTAAATAATATGCTAGATTTATTCAAAAACACGTTTTTGTACACAAACAAATACAAAACACACTCAGAAGCAATTGTTATATCATGCTTCTTTAATCCTCAAAATTCGCCTTACAGAATTAAGGCTTTTAATCACTTCTACGATTCAATTAAACATTTGAACCATCAAATTATTGAATGCGTAATCGGAGATTCTAAACCGCAGCTGCCTGAGAATGAAAATATCAAGAGAGTTTATACGGAAAGTCTGTTATGGCACAAGGAAGCTTTATTAAACAAGATAATTTCTGAATTACCTAAAAAATACAAATACATCTTCTGGGTAGATGCAGACGTTATATTTAATAACCAAGATTGGTTAATTGAAGCTGTAGACGATTTTAAAAACTACGATACTGATATTCTTCAACCTTTCGAGTACTGCGTGCATTTGGAACAAGATGAGTTAAGTCCTAGTTTTGATACCGAAGAATACAAAGGTTACGATGTAATTGACGACCCTAAACTTAGACATCCTAAAATGTGGAGAAGTTTCTGCGCTAATTACGAGGTAGGTCTTTCTGGAGATGAAAATTACGATCGCCACGGACACGTTGGTTTTGCTTGGGGTGCAAAGCGTGAAGTACTCGAAAAAGTTCCTTTGTATGATAAGGCATTAATAGGTGGTGCAGACCATATAATTGCACACGCCGCAGCTGGACATTTTACTGATAAAAAAGTCCATCCTTGTATTCAGAAATCTTTTACTGATAACATCGATGAGGTTACATCATGGTCCCGTAAGTTTTATTCAGTGGTTCAGGGTCGTATTAGTTATGTTCCGGGTGATTTATATCATATTTGGCACGGAGACATTAACAAGAGAGAGTATTATCAAAGAGTAAAAGATTTTACCTCTAAAACAAAGTCAATCACCATTAAGGATAAAAACGGACTCTACGTTACCAGAGACGAGGATAACATCTTGTATATGAATAATTACTTCAAGAAAAGAGAAGTTTCTGGTGGTGGTGGAGATGATGGATTTTTAGCTTCAATGGCCATAGGATACCTTACCGATTCTACAATAATGGGTGCTGCTCTTGGTGGTAATGTTGCTGGTGCAATGCTTGGTGATATGATGAACTCTGGAGATACTCAAAAAGATAACGTTGAGTTTGGTGGCGGACAAGGTGGTGGAGCTGGTTCTGGTGGAAGTTTTGAAACTAATAACGATACACCTCCGCCATCTACGGATACGCCTGCCGATAATTCGAATATTTATCCTGGAAGCACTTTCTCTTAAAATCATGGCAGCTATAGATAATAAAAAAGTTATTATGGATAATTTTGATAAAGATTATCCACCTGATAAAGACATGAAAGAGGACGATCCTGAATACGTCGGTTCTTTATTCGATATTTACGAAAAAGCTTTTAAAAGTGGTTTAAGTATTGGATTTGATACAGGTTATACTTGCGCTTGCGCAAATTTAGTTAGATTATCAGGAGATTCAGACGGAACGTATGAAATGGAGTTATTCGGTAGTAATTTTCTATCCATTAAGGATTTAAAAAAAATAGGAGTAGAACAATCTGATATTGATGTTCTTAAAAAAACTATAAAATTAATTGAAGAAAAAAGGGATAAGGGTGGCGAGGAGGGTGCTATAAAAAAAGAGGTGCAGCAGC
>ERZ650308.1248-NODE-1248-length-13311-cov-5.931276_pt1 | contig 13311 bp, 19 predicted proteins | sample MGYA00376244_ERZ650308 | MGnify/ENA primary metagenome ERZ650308 (study PRJEB26733, sample SAMN07839295) | wastewater metagenome | biome: small river; feature: stream; material: water | place: USA: North Carolina | collected 2016-04-26 ...
CCTTGTGGCCTCGGCGCGCGATCGTTCAGGCGGCGGCCCCGTGAAAAAGCGGCCGGGGAAACTGGTAGTCATCGGGCAGCCGCGTTCCTGGGAGAAAGGCATGGACCGACGACCGCAGCACCAGCACCCGCGAGAGGCATGGATGGAGAGCGCGGTGGCGCGTCTGCGGAAGGGGGCGGTGGACTTGGCGCGGAGTCTGGGCGAGAAGGTTCCGACCTCGTTTACCTGCGACGAATGCCCGTGCGCGCCGCGGTGCGTGGACAGATTCGATCTGGAGAATGTCAACGGGCACTGCCGGGCGATCGGGAAGTAGTCAGCCCCATCGAATAATCTAAGAAACATGCACATCACCGACCCATCCGATCCGATCGCCATCCTAGACGATCTCTTTTCCTCGAAGGCCCTGGCCTCTTACGACACCATCGGCACCCTCGTTGCCGAGTACGAGGCTATCGCCGCCACAATCGACCAGATCTGCGGCTTCATGTCCAAGGAACTCCGCGCGACGATGAGGTACTTCATCGATGGAAACGGCACTCGCGACAGTCGCCAAGTAGGCCCTGGCGAATTGTTTCAGCGCGAGGGTGCCATTGGCGCCCTGGACAGCGACTTCTGGGGCCGGGCGATGGCGAAGACCGGGCTGCTTGACCTGATGCCTCAGAAGCGCCGAGACGATTGGGCGACCGCTATCCGCGATCGGAAGTGCCCGCACTTTGAGGAGAAGATCGTTCGCGACACCTTTGCCGACCTCATGGCCTGTCGAGTGAAGTTCCTCGCCGAGCGGGTGGACGGGATCTTTCGTGGGCTCTCCGGGGAGCATGTGACGAATCAGCCACAGGGTTTCGGCAAGCGCATGATCATCGCTGGCGTCACCGGGATGTATGACTTCCAGAAGCAGGGGCTCATCAATGACCTCCGCTGCGTCATCGCGAAGTTTATGCGCCGAGATGAGCCGCGGCACGACGCCAGCAGTGGCCTGATTCGTTCCCTCAAGGGCACCTATGGCGGGTGGGTTCCCGTAGACGGCGGCGCGCTCAAGATCCGGCTTTACATGAAGGGTACGGCCCACCTTGAGGTTCACCCCGACATGGCCTGGCGCCTGAACACGATCTTGCACACGCTCTACCCCAAAGCCATCGCGCCCCAGCATCGGGAGCGGCCCCTACGCAAAGCGAAGGACGTAGCGCTCTTGCAGCGGCTGCTTCCGTTCGAAGTGATCGACGTGCTGGTAAACCTCAAAGAGGCCACCGAGTACATCCCGACGGGGGACTTCCGCCAGCCCTACCAGCACAAGCGTATACCGAACTCCCTGACGCTCTCGGGCTCGCACAACTACGGCAAGGCAGTGACCGCCCAAGTCTCCGAGGTGCTGGAGTCGATCGGGGGAATCGAGACGAAGAACGGCTGGCAGTTCGACTACCCGCCCCAGCCAGTGCTCAACCGAATCATCGCCCTCGGCAGCATCCCCGACGAGAAGGCGCATCAGTTCTATCCGACTCCTGAGAAGATCGCCCAGGCGTGCGTCAACCTGGCGCAGATCGGGAAGAATGACCACTGCCTTGAGCCCCAGGCGGGCCTTGGCGGGATCGCCTGCAAGATGCCCAAGGATCGCACCCTGTGCGTGGAGATCTCCAAGGTCCGGTGCGATGTTCTTGCCGGGCGGGGATTCAACGTGATCTGCGCCGACTTCCTGCAGTGGGCGACCGACAACAGGTTCAAGCAGTTTAACTGCATCGTGATGAACCCACCTTTCGACCAGCAGCGGTGGCGAGCGCACCTGGAAGCGGCGGCTTCGCTTCTGGCCCCCAAAGGAAGGCTGGTGGCAGTGCTGCCGAGTGGGGCCAAGAACAAAGGGCAGCTTCTTCCGGGGTTTCGCTACGAGTTTCCGCTGCACTTCGAGAATGGGTTCGCCGGCACCGGGCAGGACGTGGTAGTCTTGCTCGCGACAAGGAACTAAGAGGAAAACGTGAAGATCTGCAAGCAACAGTGGGACGGCTTCTGGTTGGCTCTCCAGAAGGCCAGCGAGGGTTTCTACTACGATGACTCGGACATCGATCCTAGCATCGACGACGCCGACACCAACCCCGGCGAAGTCTTCTCGGTGAGCTGCGGAACCATCCACTTCGGCGAGGCGCTCAGCCAGCGGGACACCAAGCCCTTCGAGGTGCCTGGGATCTTCACCCGTGCCCAGGTTCGCGCGGCGATCTCCGACGGCACTTCCTATGGGCTTGTCGCCGCCATCGGCCGCTACCTGAAAAGCCTGGACACCGATACGATCGCCGTGCAGATCCCCAAGGCCGCCACCGAAGAACTGACGGCGCTGGTGAACCGGGTCGGCGGCACCATCTTACGAGGGACGAAATGAGAAAGTTCGACGACGAGTACGAGGAACCGCCGGCGCGGCGCAGGAAGCAACGGGATGCCACGCCGGAGCCCAGCCCTACAGCGGGTCTTGCGTGCTGGTGCGGCATTCGGCACGAGACAGGCGAGCGGCTTTCCCCGATGTCTAGCCCCCTGACCGCGTTCCCCGACACCCGCCAGCAGCCGGCCCAGGACAGCGTCTTCGTCTCGGCGCTCCCCTTCTCGGTCAGCCGGGACGATATCCCGCAGCTGCTGTCGAGGATGCTGAAAGAATCGGGGGTCATCTGCAGGAACATCTATGTGCTCCCCGACGCCAACAACCGGACGCGGCACACCGGGCAAGCGATCGTCACCATGTACAGCCCACGCGATGCCGGGATTGTCATCGACACCCTGAATGGCCATGAGTTTTTCGGGCTCAATGGGAAGCGTATGATGGTGCGGGCGGACTTCGCGCGGCCTCGCCCGCTGACGCCTCAATTGCCGCGGTAAAGGATAAAGGAAGAGACCATGCCCACCGACAAGCCCGAGCAAGAGTTGATCAAAGTCGCCGATCTCATCGTCGGCCTCCGCAACACCCTGACCGAGCGTCAGAGAGATCTTGACCTCGCCAGCAAGGCGATCAAGGACCGAGACGCCACGCTCGCCGAGAAGAACGAGCAGATCGGCAACCTCACTGCCGAGCTTGAGGCGATGCGCCAGGGGGTTGATGCCTACCGGCTGGCTTCCTCCAAAGACAGCGACTCTGTTCTTCAGTGGGAGGTAGTGGTGGTTTTTACGGTCCGACCCGTGGCGGCACACCCTCACACGCGCGCGTAGGCCCCGCCTAGCCTGAAGTGGTTTGATGATATAACCATGCGGCGAGTCGCGATGACTTGGCCGCGCATCGTCGCCCCGGTAATTGCTCACCGTCGGGGCGAGTGTCAGATGGTTGATTTAGGGTGGGTAGAGGTAGGTATGCCATGTTATACAAGTGCCACCATTCATGCTGCACTTACTCTTGGCAATGTTCGACGACACGCAATCTGTTACAGCGAAACTCGCCGAAAATAATTTCTTCCCAGAGTTCGTCGGATCGTTATTCGCTGGCGTGCTTTCCGGTGTCGCCGTGAGATTAAAAATCGACGAATGGATAACAACCGTAGTCGGTTGCGTAGCTGTTATTATAGGATTTATTGTACACGCATTAATATCAGACAATGAATTATCATGGTTTGGTTGGCTTGTCCGCGCCATGCCATCAATTGCCATGATGGCATGGATTATTGCTTTGGGTTATTATCGTCACATTACTACTAATAGAGTTAATTCGCAACAAAAAACAATAGATGCTATAATGGCTCACATTAAAAGCATAGACGGCATAGCTGAATCGCTAGAGGATGATTTATCTGGTAAAACCGAGGAAATTGATAAGCTAAGAAATGCCATCAATGATATTCCGCAATTCTCTCCAGAACTGTATCGCAAAGATGATATAAAATTACGTAACCCTGAAAAAAATAAAACTGTGTCAATCGATGATCGCGAAAGTGATCCTACTAATAAAACTAGCGATCTGACTATGCAGGAAATAATTTCCTATTTGAATGTATCGCAGAACTCGCTTAAGCTGCAGCAGGCAGAGCGATTTAAAAGCATGGTCGTAAACTGGACTTGCATTATTGCTAGCGTTAATGATTTCGGCGACAATATAGATATGACATTGAAAGTTATTGAAGTCTTGCCAAATAACAAATATTCGCAAACAATACCTCCGAAATTACCTCCATATGTAATTGTGTCACTGGCAAAAAATGAAAATTCTCATCTGAATACATGTCGGCGCGGAATTATAGTCAATATTACTGGAAGAATTTATAAGATAATCGTTAATCCTATTAAAATATACATAGACCGTGCATCGATAACTTTTTCAAGGGATAATGAATGATGCCAAAACCCCAGCGCCCGAAGAAACCTGACGTAAACGAAACCGCGTTCGCCGTGGTCATGGCAGCGATCGGCGAGCATCCCCCGACTCCCGACACTGCACCGACTCCGCTAGCCCCAGAAGCCAAGCCAGAGCGAAAAACAGGTAAGCCGAAGTCTGCCCCGAAGAAACCCGCCTAAGTTCTTCTCGCGTCGCCGCTGTCCAGCCAATCGGGCGGCGGCACATCGTCGCCGTAAGCCAGCCAGCCCGACGAAACCCCGAGCGCCCGCGCCAGCACCTCGATCGTATCGATCTGAGGCATGCGCCCGCCGGCCTCTATGCCGGTAATGCTCGACAGTGGGCACCCGGCCTTCTGTGCCAACTTCCTCTGAGTGAGCCCAGACCGATCGCGCGCCATCTTGAATCGACGGCTCAGCCCGCTGGAATGCGGGGCGTCTGCTGGCGCGCGGGCGGTCACCGTGCGTCAGTAACATTATTTTTGCTCTCAAATTTTGGATCTTAATTTGCTTGCTCCACAATTTTGGAGCAAGGATTGACCTACCCAAAATAACCGGGAGGTCGCCTATGAACGCCGTCGCTGCGCGTAACGCTATACCTATGCCTATTATCGAGGTGGACGGGTCGCCCTACATCGAAGCGGAATGGCTGCGGCTTCGCATCTACCGAGACGAAGTGAGGGCGAAGCGCTGGCGACAGGAAGCCCGACGCACGACGAAGAATCCGCAGCTGCACACCGCATATTTATTGCACGCGATGCAGGCGACATATCGCGCCGAGAAGTGGAAGAAGTGTTTAGCGCAGACGCGGACCGCGATAGCGTCTAATCAAGTAACCGAGCGTCTATCGTTCGGTGCGCTGGTAAAGCAGAGACGGAAGGCCGCCGGATTTGTTCTTAGTGCATTAGGCGATCGGGCTGGCGTCTGCAAGAAAACTATCCGACATATCGAAAATGCGGCGCATCAGCCAACACTGGATACGATATCGCGCATTATCGCAGTGAAGGAATTGAATCTCACTTGGGACGATGTAGAACCCGCCTTGCTGGAACAAAACCCCGCGGACGGTCGAAGGAACCGGAAACGGCTGAAGCCGAGGATCAAGAAGCCCGCCTGCTATGGCCCATGGGAAACAATCTGAAAATATTTTCCTATTCATGCTCACCGACGGGCCGGAATTGTCAGACCCGCATGCGATATATACGCGCATGGCAAACAAACTACCGACTGCGAAGCGAGTATCAATTCTCTCTGCCCTGGTAGAAGGAAACTCGGTTGCGTCGGTGACTCGGATGCTGGACGTATCCAAGGATGCCGTGCTTAAGCTCCTAGAGGACGTAGGCGCGGCCTGCCAGGCATACCAAGACAAGCACTTCCGCAACCTGACCTGCAAGAATATCGAGTGCGACGAGATCTGGGCCTTCTGCCATGCCAAAGATAAAAACGTCCCCGATGAGCAAAAGAACATCTTTGGCTACGGCAGCGTCTGGACGTGGGTAGCGATCGACTCCGATACTAAGCTAGCGCTGGCGTGGCTAGTGGCGGACCGGAGCGAGATGGCAGCGAAGGTCTTTATCCAAGACGTAAGCGAGCGCCTGACGCATCGCGTGCAACTCACTACGGACGGATACAAGCCCTACCTAACCGCCGTGCGGGATGCGTTCGATGGCGAGATCGATTACGCGATGCTGGTCAAGCAGTACGGCAACAATCCCGAAGGGCAGAAGCGCTACAGCCCGGCGGAGTGCTGTGGCGCAAAGAAAGTGAAAGTCAGCGGAAGTCCTAAGACTGGACGGATCTCGACCTCCTACGTAGAGCGGCAGAACCTCACGATGCGCATGGGAATGCGCCGGTTTACCCGTCTGACGAACGCATTTTCAAAGAAGGTCGAAAATCACATGCACGCGATCTCGCTGCACTTCATGTACTACAATTTTTGCCGTATTCACTCGACTCTGCGCACCACTCCTGCTATGTCTTCCGGTGTGGCGGACAAGAAATGGACGATCGCCGATATCGTGGCGATGCTGCCAGATGAACAACCTGTGAAGCCGAGCGGATTGACCCCGATTCGGCGCGGATAGGTCGGACCGCAAAACCGACCACTACCCAGTGGGAAGACGCGGTCGGCTCGATCATCTGGCCGCGCAAGTTCGGCGCGGCGGTTTCTCATCTGCAGCAGCCTTGGCATGGCGGTGATGTGCCGATCGCTCTGGCGTCGGTCCCTGGCATTGAGTGGGAGATCGAGCGCGAGAGCGGCGACAGGGCAACGTTTGAAGGGGTCTTCTCCGGCGACGTACCTCGGAGTCGCCATCGCCCAACAAACATGACCTGGGAAGCGGCCTACAAGCTCGCTGCCCCCTACCTCGGCAAGGCCCACTGCATCAGCGGGCATCCACGACTGGAGGATTCCCAGATCGCCGCGTGGTTAGGGCATGACAAGGAAGGCCCCGAGATCGTCGCCGCTCGGATCGAATACAACACCACCTACTCTCAGGCGGTCGAGTTCCTTCGTCCCTCTGCAGTGACCGTCACAGCAACCACCAAAGCAGCCAAGCTGTGCGGCGAGCGGCGCGAGTATCTAAAGCCCCTGTTTGAGGCACCCGAGAGCCGGCCGTTTCGGTTCATCGACATTCTGGGGCGGCCGATCTCATGGACACTGCTCGATCCGAAGATGCCGGCCACGGGATCGCCACCGCAGAAGGAAGCCAGCGAGAAGCCCGGTGCCGAGTATCGCCAGAGCCTTCGCCCGAAGATTTTCGAGAAACTGACGGATATCATCTGGGACGACCAGCGCGCACCCCACTTCGCCAGCCGGCCGGTGAACGCTACCTGGGCGGAGGTGCAGCGCCGAGCAGCGGAGCTGATGGGCCGCGAAGACTGCCTAGCAGGACGAGAGCGGCTGACCACAGAGGGCGTCTACGATGCGGTGGGGATGACGCACGAAGACAGGGCGAAGACCGATGGGGCGGCGGTGGCCTATGGGAAGGCTTACTCGGCGGAGGTAGCGCGTATTCGGGACGATGACCTAAACCCCAACATGGAGATCAAGCAGCACGCGACTGCAGTGCTGCGCGACCGAGAGCCGGGACCCGCGGGGACGATCGAGATCGAGGCGAAGCGGGATTCGCTCGAAGCCCTGACCAAAGGCTCCGAGTTCCGCACGAAGCGCGCATGGTCGTGTTTGCCGCCGATCCCCGGTCTCGTCTGGGATCACGCCAAGGACAGCTATGAAGTGCGGCCGGTCAATATGACTTGGGGCGAGGTGCATCGGCTGGCCGCGGATATACTCGGGGAGGACGACGCGAAGGCAGGCAAGGAGCGCATGTCGAAGGAGATGATCTACGACGCGCTGAATCTCACCGATGAGGACCGGGCAAAGACGGACGTGGCGCACATCTCCTACCAGAAGGCTTACTCGGGTGCCGTCCCCTATCTGCGTCCGGGAAGAGTCAGCGACAAGGCTGCTGGCGCCGCGAAGAAGCGCTTTGCGTGGCCGTATCGCGAGCGTGGAAGCGATGACCCACTTGCTTCGGTCATGTATATCGACGGCCATGGTCTGCCCATCGCCTGGCGGCTTCTCGACCCAGATATGGAGGTCGTTGTCGACGACAGCGTAGATCTTCCCGCTGCAGTCCCGCGCCAGCTGCTCAATATCCCTGGCGGCTCGCAGGCCCTCGCGATGCTCATGCAGATCTTCGCGGACGGACCTATGTACTCCCCGCCGAAAACCGAACGAGGCTGTCATGAAATACTCGGTCAGGACGGTCTGATCGTCGATCGTGACGACCTTGGGCTCGCTATCACCGAAGCCGGCAAGAAGGCGCTCGCCGACAACCTCAAGTCCATCCTCGCCGCTCTTTCCCCGCCTTCCCGCTAGCTCTCCCCCGTGCTAAGGTCGTTCCCCATGAGCGACCCCACTCTCACCGTAGACCCCGACGGCACAATCCACGCAAGCCTCGACATCGACCTCTCTTCAGGGGAGGTCCCACCGAACGATACTTCCTCTGAGACCCCCGACGACCAGCCAGCCACCAATGAGGCAACCGACGCGCTCGGCAACATCATCACCGGCACCGTGAAGACCGCGGCGAAGACGGCCGGCTCGGTGATCGGCACGATCTGGGATGTGCTCAAGCCCGATGGATCGCCAGCTGCGGATAGCGATCAGGATGCGGGCGAAGAAACTGGCGAATCGTAATTTCTCGTCGGTGAGTGTCGATTTTCAAGAAAACTAGTTGCGCATATAGTTTTCTTGAATTAGCTTTCTCTTCACACGAGGGAGCTGCCGATGATCACCGAAACCAAGAAACTGAAACTGACAGAAGCCCAGGGAAGGCCGATGGCACCTAACCCGCTTCACCTATCGCTCGACCAGCTTCAGCAGCTGGCGGATGATGCCACCAAGAACCGGGAAGCGCTGGAGAGCGCAGCCGATGAGGCTTCTCGTACTTCTCAGCGGATGGCAGCCCGCGCCAAGGAAGCAGCCCAGCACGAAAAAACTCTGTTGCGGCGGCTGGAGATCGCCAAGGCTCTAAAGGCGGTTCGGTCAGAACGGGCAGCCGCTATCTTAGAAGCGACCCATGGCACCTAATCTTTCGATTGGTAGCGCCCTGGCCCGCCTCCGCTGGGACAAGCCCCGGCCGGCTCCAGAGGTCGACCTGACCACGCTCGGCGGCCGAATCAAGGCGGCGCGCTGCAGCCGAGGCCTCACCCTGAAACAGCTCGGGGAGCTTGTCGGCGCAGACAGTGCGCAAATCTGGAAGTATGAGGCTTCTCGCCAGTTCCCCACGAAAACCCGCCTGGCCCAGCTGGTAGAAGCTCTGGGCGAAGGCATTCTCGAAGACAAAAAGGAAACGAGCCCATGAAGATCAATATTAGTGCCAAGCCCGGAGAGGGCGCGACACCGATGGCCATCGGAATTGCCAACTTTCTTGAGGGACTTGGCTTCAGTGATGTTAAATTGAATACCCAAAGTGTTGAAGGCGTTGAAAGTTATCTATTCGGCCTGACCGACTCGTGCGCGCCCGCCAACGCCTCGATAATTACGGATGCAATCAATAAGCGACTGAAGGCCCGTGCATCGGTCTTAAGCGTCGAGATCACAACCGAGCAACTGCCCCGTCTGGACTTCCCGGCGAATCCCCCGGCTCCGGCAACTTCCGCTGCCGCACCGCGCCGCGCAACTATTCACCCGTTCACCTGGGGCAAGGTCATCAGCGAGCACGAGATCGGCCCCTACCAGATCGTCGAGTATCACCCCTACAAAAACGGCGGCACTCCGGTCGATGAGCGCGGCCGGCGGCTTCCCCGTGAAGTCGAGGCCCACACGCTGTTTCATGTCTACTACGATGGGCAGGACAGCAACCAGAGCACCAATACCTTGGAACGTGCCATGCTGGTGGCGATCTCGTGCAAGACGCTCGGGAAGCACGCGGAAGGGCTGTCGATGATCTGCCGGGCGCTGAAGATCTCCGAGGAAGGCTGCTGAGTTAGCGGTACTTCGAATAACACACCACACCACCGCAGAAGTGGCCGTTCTGGACCACGGGGCGGCTCAATAAAGGACCTGTTCACATGACACCTCGATCGCTTCTCGACGGCGCTCTAAAATGTGCTTGCGGTAACCGTCTCATCACTTCCTATACGGAACAATATGAAGGTCTTTCGGAAATAACCGGCGTGCCAGTTAGAGTTTATGGGGCTGAATGCTTGAAATGTAATAAATGCGGACATCAAATAATTTCCGACGATATGCAGAATGAGCTTATTGAGGTTCTCATGATCAGCATGTCTATGTCATGGAGAAGGCTTTATCCTGCAGATGTAATATTCATTAGGAGTCAATTAAAAATGAACGTAGCAGATTTTGAAGAGGCCATCGGAATTGAATATAAAGATTCAAGCATTAATGGGTTTCCAGAGGGAAAAACATGCAGACTAGAAAGAGATGCGGTTTATATTAAAGATATTCACAGCGAACAAATTCAATTATTAGCACATGGCTTTCTTTCCGAAGAAAGAAGGGCTTCCTTATTAAGTAAGTGGTCAGTGGGAACCGTTGTGTCAGGTCAGCATCAATTGACAGCCAAAAAATTTCGTCTAAAAACCACAGATGAGGTTACGTCCATGGTAGCTGAATTAAGTGGCACAATTGAAAAATTAAAAACACAGGCAGAGCAGTGGTTGCAATACTGGACATCGCATTGCATTAAATCTGGATGGAATAATGCCGTCATGATTGACAGCATTGGTGAGCCTGGAATTGAACTGGCTAAAATACTTTATGATAACAATGAAATATCACTATGGATCATGGTGAATGGCGGATATGCAAGTATTGACAGAACTTCATCTCAAAAACTAACAATCGATGGGGCAATAGAAAAAATGATACATGGTGAATATAAATGGATTCGTCCTTTCTAATTCAGTGACATCGATGAAAACCCGCGGCAAGCGAGTAAGGAAGTTCAGGGAAGCGCAGATCTGCACCTCCCCGAAACGCGGCCAGTCATAAACATCCACCGACGGGTTGAAGCGAAACATAAATAATTTTCTTGCATATTGTTTCGCACTGAATTAGCTTTCTTTTCACCCAAGGAGTTCCCCGATGCAAACCACCTCGCCCGCCAGTCGCTCTAGCCTGTCCGCCCGCTCCGGCCTCATCTCCGAGGTTTCCGCCCTGATCGCGCAGTGGTTCCCCACGCACGACATGGAAGCAGTCGCCACCGCAGCGGCTGACGAATCTCCCGATGGGTGGCTTCACTTCGATCTGTTCATCACCCTTCGCACCGTGACCTACCGCAAGAAGCAGCGCTACAGCAGCTTCTGCGAGGGCGAGATCGGCCGCGACCTGGGCCAGATCGAGACGGCACACGAAGCCCGAGAGAAGTTGGGTGCAGTCATCGCGACAACCGAAGGTACTGACTTTGAGATTCACTCTCAGGGCGAGACTGCCGAAGCTCTGCTCGAAGCAGTTCCCATGTTCGGCTGGGAGGTCTTCTCGACGACCATGATCTCGCGGCAGTGCTTCCCACAGCTGTTCAACTCGGCGAGCTACAAGTGGGCGATCCTTTCTGTCGACGACCGCGGCCTGTGCAAGGATGCTCTGGTAGCCGCCGAGAAGGTCTATCAGCTGCGCGGCCTTCGGGTCGGCGAAGTCGTCGCGAGGATCATCTAGTCATGGCCTCCAAACTGCTTCCCTTCAAGATCACCACCCGTCGCGTGGTCGAGCTAGACGGATGTGCGTGCGGTCAGTTTGATACGAGCCGCCCCTATGGCAAGGGCTCCAGCTACCCCACCAAGGCTCACGCGGTCTGGGAGATGAAGGGGGAGTTTCTTCGTCACGTCGAAACCTGTAGGGTCGGCACCGATGAGGGCAGGCAGGAAGCCCGCCGGGCTCTGGCTCAGCACGAAGGCCGCAAGCCATGACGAGCCCTGCCCAGGTAGAACGCCGGCCGCACGGCAGCGGCTGGGCTCGCATCCCGGTGCCCGAGTCGGTGAAGGCCAGCGCGGCGATCTCCAGCGCCTGGACGTTTGGGAAGATCGCCGTTATTTCTTCCCTGGTTCATGCCGATCTTCCCGATGGTGCTGGCGTAGGCCCGCAGTGGTTTATCAGCGTCACCCGCTCCGGGGGAAGGCTGACCGCATCGGATGTGCGCAAGGCCCAGCGATCCTTCCGCATGGTGGGCACCGAGGAAGACAACCACCACCCCGGTCATGCGCGCCATTTCTGGCTTCCCTGCGACCCTGCGCACCGGGTGGCCTGCCAGTGCAAGGCCGACGAGGAGACGATCAAAGAACCCGACGGGTACACCTGGACGACACCGAAGGATGGCACCGACTGCCGAGGCTGCGAGTTTCAGCGCATGACGGGGAAGCCCTGCACCCTACATGGTGCCCGAGCAGTGCAGTCGTGAGCCACTTTCTCGCGGCAGTCGTCAAGAAGCATGCCTGTCGCCCGGTGACAGTGGTTCGCAAGTATGTGTGCGTGAAAGTCGAGCTGCACCGCCGCAGTGCGAAGGCCGGCGGCGACCAGCTGCATGTCCACCCCGGCGTCTTCTTCATCAAGCCCGGCAGCACGGTGTTGCCGCTTCCCGATGGCATCCGGGTCATCGATCCCGAGACGAAGCAGTCCATCCCAGCGAGCGGCCGGTTCTACGTGACCAGCGAGTCGTTCGACCCGTTCCACTTGCTGCTGGATGCCCTGCCAGGAAATGAGCCGTTCCGATGACGCCCGCTGCATCAACCCCCAGCCCCGTGCATTTCCCCTGCTCTTGCGGGGAAGCCGCCGCGCACGTTATCGCCAGGCGGCTGACCTCGGACGGAACGCGGGTTCTGCTCTGGTCCGATGGCGCGCTGTCCGGTGCCCATGGGCTGAAGCTGGCCGGCGTGCCGATGCGCCGGCCTCGAACGGCAGACGCTGCGGCGCTGGCCCTTCGCGCTGGCTGGCTTCTTCTTGGCGAGGTCGAGTTGTGGGAAGCCGCCGAGTTGCCGGCCCTCTACGAAGCAGCGATGCGCACGGCAAGACTTCACGGGCTGCCTGGCGACCTTCGCGCCCGCATGTCTGTCCCTTCGCTGCCTCCGCTGTCGTGGCTCGTAGCCTGTACCGACCGCAACGGGAAAACTACAGAACGGCAAGCGCACCTGCCCCGACTGCGGTGGCCTGGCCTGGCGATCATCGACTACTGCGGCGGGCCGGGATCGGCGGGCGGGCGGTATCACTTGGTGGGTACAAGTCGAATGGTGGACGATACCGCCCTCGCGACGGGGTTCAGGTTTCCCTCGCTGCGCCAGCTGTTTGAGCATCTTCGCCGGGAGTGTTCCGGCTACACCAAGACGATAAATTCTCAAAAGAAGAACCGCCGATGACCCGCCCCTGCAACACGACCGACCCTGCCGAGGTCCTTCCCTCGATCCTGGCGCTGGTCGAGCTGTCTTTCAAGTTCAGCCGGACCATCCGCATCACCTACCACGAAGACCGCGTCACCCGCGAGTCAGACACCGACCACACGGTGA
>ERZ650308.1250-NODE-1250-length-13302-cov-4.817242_pt1 | contig 13302 bp, 28 predicted proteins | sample MGYA00376244_ERZ650308 | MGnify/ENA primary metagenome ERZ650308 (study PRJEB26733, sample SAMN07839295) | wastewater metagenome | biome: small river; feature: stream; material: water | place: USA: North Carolina | collected 2016-04-26 ...
GATCTACACAGGCGAAGACACTCTTTCCCTACACGACGCTCTTCCGATCTAAGTTGCTTAATAAATTCTATAAATTCCTTACTATCTGGAAGATACTCATTTACATAACTACCTTTTTTGCGCCGAAAAGATAGTCTTCTAGGAATGCCATACTCAACCAATTCATCATTCAATACAACACTTCTAATACCCAATCGGCGCAGAAAAGATAACCTATCATCCATAGATAGTCTCAATAAAGAGTAAGCATAAAAGACGTTCATGTTATAGATCCGGCCTTTCTTGATCTTCGTTCATTACATGTACGACAAACTTGTCAAACTTATCTGTAACATCTCTCCACTCACCCTCAATATTAACAATCTCATCATCTTCTACAACTACGTATCCAAACCAGACGGCGCAGGAGAAAATAGGTACTTGGATAGATTCTTTTACTTCATTAACAAAATAATCCTCTAGCTCTGTATCAACTACCCAACAGTTAATAACAGAATCATCTTCAGGATCGAATCCTTCTTCAGATTTTACTCTTTGGAAGAAGAATTTAAGTGGAATCTTTTTCATTTGTGACTTCCTTTAAAATGTACTTCTTTCCAGATTTAACATATTCATATTCTTTCTTTGTTCCGTCCATATAATGAACAGTTGCAGCTTCTTTAGTAAACACATACTTACAAGAATGCTCTTCTAAAGGTTCCTCATAAATGTGAGGAAAGTCCGCCCCGTTATACTCACTAACAGTACTCCACCTAGAGCCGCAACAACGACAGTCTCCTCTACCACCAAAATATATCCCAAAATCTTCTGCACGGCGGTTGGCGTCGTCGCTGTTGAGTGCCTCAACAATTACATACTGCGATCCCTTAAAGGAACCACCACTATTATTTTGATTAAAGCAGTAAAATTTTGTAGTTACTTCTCTCTTAGGCATTTTCTTCTAGTCTCCAGCACCTATCATTTACTACCCATTTGTATTCTTTTTCGCCGCCCAGAAAATAAACAATAACTCCAGGCTCTTTAGACATATCACAAGGTCTTTCAATAACATACTCAGTCAAAGGGCGCCCATAAATAGAAGGAACTTCTGTACTATCTTCATCTGTATAATGAGCTGTCCACCTATCACTACAACAAGCACAGTCAGAAAATCCTTCAAAATAGGCGCCAGCCTTGCTCTTGGCTAGTTCATTAGCCTCGATACAATTCGGCGCCTCTATAATAACGTGTAAGTAATCAGTCGGTTGTACTGGGTTGTACGTAAAGAACTTCTGATTCATCTGGCTCATTAAACTTTTCTAAAAGAAAGAGAATTGAAATTCTCATCTTTCCTCTAACAATTTTGGAGAATACAGGTTTACCGTTCTCTGTCTTGACGATCACCATTTCTCTTCTCCTTTTGTCTTTGTTAGCTAAAGGGAGTTGTTAGCTCCCTACACTCATCGACAGGCGAACATCCATATGCTGCCCGCCGCCGCGAGCAGTAACATGTATCCAGTCGCTGTCGCCTTTATTACACTATGTAGAAAGTCCTTCATGACGATCTCCTTACATATATTATACCAATTTTTAGTCTAGTTCTTTCACTTCGAGATAGATACAAGTAATATTGTCGTAGGCACTTGTTTGAAGAACCTCGTCAATAACCTGCTCCGCATTAAGGCAATCTAGTAGCTTCTTCTTATCTGTAAGAGCGTCTACACCATCAGTAATTAACAAGTACCTATCACCAACCCTTAGATCGACAGATCCTGTCCAAATCTGTAGAGGCTCATACATGCCTACATGAGCTGTTAAGAATCCGAAGAAATCCTCATGGCGGGTGTTTAGAATCTCTACCTTATCCGTCAACTTCATAATGTAGCTATCACCGACGCTGGCCAGTTCTAATTTATCTTGGACTCGGCGCGCCAGTAGCAAAGTAGTTCCTGGTGAACCCTTACCAAATCTAAGAGTAACAGAATTACATATATTCTTAACAGCTTCATTAGCTGCAACACACTTCTCTTCCAAAGAACCTTTACATACAATAGCTGCCGTAGTCGCTATAATAGCAGCTTCTCTTCCAAAAGAGTGGCCACCCATACCGTCAGCGACTACAAATAATTCTTCGTTAATACCAAAACCAAACCAGTCTTGGTTTTCATCTCGTACTTTTCCTACGTGTGTAAATGCGTCTGCTGATATTTTCATGTTTCTTCCTTGTGACATTTGTCACATCTTCGATACAGTTTTAATCCGTTTGTGTTGTCTACGTGATACACTTTCCAATTATGTAGACACAGAAGTTGTATAAAGAAAGAACCTAAACTAATCACGGAACCTATCCTCTAACATATCTAACTTATAATAATTTTTAATGGCTTTTATAAATGCGTCAGACGGTGCGCAAAAAGGAACTTTTTCTTTAACATAGTTTTCGGCGCTAGAAAGAGAAAAACCACTTCGTACTAATACGTTAATTATAAAAGCAGGAGAACGACTCATACCTGCTTCACAATGAATTAGTACAAAACCCCTACGTAAATGATACATGACTGTTTCAGTATATTTTTCTATTGCTGAGTAGAAGGTGTTATAATCTCCATCTTCTACATAACAAATATCTCGACCGAGTTTACCAGAATTTCCCTTTCTAACAAGTTCAGTTATTTCTGGATCTGATAGTAAAGAAAGAACGTAATTAAATTTATTTGTAAAGGAAGCTTCGTAATTTCCGACCGCCAGTCTGTCTAGTACGTGTATCATACAGAAGTTATACCAAGAAATACCTAAAAAATTCTACATCATCGAGGAGAAAATGAATAAAACCTCGATGATGTAGCTACTTGTTACTTAGGCTCTCGTGGATTAATTCGAGTTAGAATACCCTCATTACTACACTCAATTACATATGCATTTGGCAGTCGGCCCTGCCGAGCATAAATAAGTTCGATGGATGCGTTTGCTGTAAACGCAATAAGGTAGGACGAGTACATCGTCCTCTTCTCTGATTCACCCCAATCAGATGGCAAAATTACCCGACATCCATAATCTTCTACATTAGGATTGTCTGGATACTGCTCCCGCAGATCTCTCTTCTTATTGGCAGTGATCTCTCGATCACCGAGCTTCTCAGCGGCAGACCAAGCGTTCCAAAAATCCCTCCCCTTCGGGCCTCTAACAGAAACACCTGTCCGACGGGGATCTCGTAGATATTCCCGCTTTGGACCTTGCACGAAAAGTAGTCCAATATAAGGAGAATCTTCGTATTGTCCGCCGTCCCAATTGTGTACTTGTTCAATAATGCGTTGCTTCGATTTTTGTAAATCAAATGACATAAGGGCTTGTCTATCGCCCTTATCTCGTACTTTTACCGTTTTAGTTTTCATGTCGGCGAGAGCTTCGCCGTTTACGGCGAAGAACTCCTTGCCGACTGAGAACCCACCCCCGTTACGGGCAGCCTTGTCAAAAACAATATGGTTAAATAGAAGTTCACCTTTGCGGGTACTGATCAGAGAAAAGCAATTCATGTTCGTTTTGTTCCTTTTGTTGATAGACACTTTTCATTTTTTATCTAAAAAGGTAGCAGCAAGTCCTACGCCTTGACTTGCTGCTACCTTCACATATGCTAGGCGGTCAGGCCCTTGATGCCGTTGAACGGCTTCCCACGAGTCGAAGTACGTTGTGGAGGAATGTACTTCTGATCGACCGTGATTTCCGCGAACTCACTCCTGCCTTCTGGTTGAAATTCACCAACGTGAATTTCCTCACCGGGGCGTGCCACAATGTCGAACGTGCGACCATCAGCGACCTGGACGACGACCCAAGTCTCCGGCTTGGGCTTCGCCTTGTCGAACTCCTTGAAACAGAGCATGTCGATGCGCAGATCTTGTCCGTCGATAGCCAGCTTGACGTACTGACCATCGGAATTAAGGAGGGTCTTCTGACCCTCCTTAATTCCGAACAAAGGCTGATGGTTCAGGAGCTGGCTCAGGTCGTTCTTGCTCTGTCGGAAGAATGCTGACGCGGCAGCCTTCGCCTCTGCGACTCGATTCGGATCATTCTCCAGGAGAATCTTCGCATTTAGTTTACACTGTTGTGCCATCGCGGTGCGGACCCCGATTCCTCGCCGACCAAGACCAACGTAGGTCACGTCGCTCAGCCGAATCGACAGGCGGGTGTGTGTGAACAGATTCAACGAGCCTTTGTAATTGTGGGAATCCAGGACGATGGTGAACGGGGACTTCTTTTTCATAGACGCTCCTTTACGTTACAGGTTTCAGTCGATACCTTCGACCGTATTTATATTATACCAACAATATATAGAAAAATTTCACTATACTCTTTCGACGGAAATATCGTTGTGCCAATTCATATACACAATCTTTTTTACACCACTTTCCACAAGAAGGTTGTAACAAGTTGGACAGGGGCGACTCATTGAAGACATACAACCCTTCAGATTTGTTCTGACGACTACTACTGTCGCACCCTGTACTTTTTCTTTTGGGTACTTGTTCAGTAGCCGTTCTTCAGCATGAAAACCCCTATTATCAAGTCCATAAGGGCGGCTCATATTAGAGGCTCTTGCTAGAATGCATCCACCTTTATAAAGAACGGCACCAACTTTTTGAGACGGATGTCTTCCTTTTAGGGCTTCTTTATACGCTAGACGAATTAATCGCTTCACGGCTTCGGCGGCTTCACTTCCGTCAACTCCCGTGCGTCGAAATCTTGTTCTGTATTATCACCATCTAATAGAACCTTATATAAACGACCAGACTGCATACTCTTCTTATTGGTTCCAATAATAGTTCCATATCGGCCTTGGTAGGGACCTTCCTTCTTAACAGTTACACGAATGATTCTGAGTTCGCAATTCACATCCGACTTTACTTGCATGTTCATTTCTCCGACTAAAAAATACCACCGGATAAATTCCGGCGGCGAACTGGTTACATTATGTTAATTTGGCGAGGAACTTTGTCCATCGCCGCTCGGAGTAACCTCCGAGGCTGGCGATGTGTTCTTTTGCACCTTCTCTTGCCAGAAGTTCTTTAATCCATTCCACTTCTGTCCTGCAAAAGTTCCTACTGCCGAAGACGTGCTCTTCCAAAAGAGCGCAGCTTCTTGGCCAAAGGTGTTGCATGATTGTGTAAATTGATTGAGCATATTGTTGAGCTTCTCGTTGTGCATTTGTCGTTTTCCTTTTCTCTAGAAGATCCTTCCAATTGTGAAAGGATGCGGTGAATCGCCTGATGGTGTATACATTTTGAGACAGTAAGAACCTTGCTGTCTCTTTCGATACACCTTTCTGAATGAACTGGTCGTACTCTGCATATTCTTCAATATTCTTATTTAGTAGGGTTGTCTTATAAGAGTCTTGTAATTCTTGATCCAGCTCTTTTGACGAACCCTGTTTATTTACTTTATCCGGCCCCAAAATGATGTCTGGAATATAAAATTCCTCTTTAAATTCTGTATACCTCCCAGATTGCTCGTTCGGACTGAACCACTTTCTAAAATTCTCATCCAATGACTCAATAACAATTCCATCACAATTATCAACCGTTCTATGTCTTTCTAATTGGCGCAAAATGCAAATTGGGATTTTCAGTTCTACCTGCATAATCATACTTTCAAACGGACTAGTGTGCTTGTGCTCTAATAGAAATTCTCTTAGTGCATCATCCCGAGCAGGATTACTGTCAGTTCCTGTACTTACTCTCGCATCCATAACTGGAGACATATCGTCTCCCATATGGTTAATTAACTTTGCATACCCTTTATCGAGGACATTAATAATCATGGTTTTAGTACTCTCTCGACGAGAGAGATACGTTCACTCATGTTTGTATCTCTAATTGAAGTGTATTTTATACCGTACAGACGGAAGAGTGTTTTAATTGTACTGTTGACTTCTAGTGAGAAGTCCCAATTTGTATCTCTAAATCCGTCGTCTACAAGAAGATCTTTACTAGGATGTAGTAAGAAATGATACGAATCTTCTGTTTTTAACCACTCAATATAATCTTTAAACCACGCTTGCTTTTGTGCATCTTCAATAAACGCGGGTCTACATAGATGAATCATGAATGCAATAGAATCAATTCCGCGACAAGCTACAATACCGTTCTTACCTTCTTGCGCGGCCCGAGAGAATAAAGTCCTCTCTTCATAAAACTGCCTAATAAGAACTTCTCTTTGTAACTCTTCCGCTAATTCAATATTACTACGAACATCCTTTAAACTGACATTATCTCTTTCAGCTATTAAGGTTCTAAAGATTTCAGGTAAGGCTAGTAAGTTAAAGTCTTTTGATATTTGTCTCTTTACCGTGGATTTTCCCACAGAAAAACTTCCACTAAAATATAACTTCATTAATCTCCTTATTTATGCTGTTTACACTTCTCTTCGCACTTTGGCACATCGTGCCCAAGATTCTTATGTAGATTACCTAGTTTATTCTTTAGCCAGGCGCCAACAAGCGGTATTCCTGATACTGCGGCGCCCAGAAGAAAAATCTCATTGTGACAAAAACCATTATGACAACCTGCTGCCGTTGTCAGCAGCAATAGCGGTAGTAGGTGTTTCATATAGAATTTATACCAACAACTTAGTGAAAAATTTCACTCATATGCTTCCGCTGGAGGGTTGTACAAGGTATCATCAACACAGCCGCCGTGAAACATGCCTTCTCCTAGATATATGTAATTCTTTACACTACTTGGTACAACTTCAGTAGTAACCCAGTCGGTATAACATACCAAAAAGCCGCTATCTAATAGAACATAATTATTGTGTTTATACATTTTTCTGTGTTGATAATGCGCAGCCTGATCCCAAAAAAACTTTCCTCTACTCCCTATCCAGGTACTGTGTCTCGCCACAACGATTTTAGTAGGTGATAAATAGTGTAATAGTTTTTCACTGGCGCACTTCATTTGTAGTCCTTCTCCGAAGTGTTATAGTAGAAACCATTACTCATCGTTGAGTGAAATACACCTTCTCCAAGAAAGTATAAATCTTCTCTAGTCACTATATTTCGCTGTTCAACCCAATATGTGAAGGCAACTACAAGACCACTATCTAAAAGGGCATAGTTATTGGATCTAGTACGTAGATTTTGTTTGTCATACTGTCGTTGGCTCCAAAAGAATTTACCTCTTTTTCCGTGTTGGTTGGGTTTTTCAACGAACACTTCTATGAAAGGAATATTTATCTCTAAAGACAGCTTTTTTAGTAAATTTTCATTGGCAACTTTCATATAGATGTTATACCAACATCTTTTATAATAATTTCACCTATTGCTTTGTTTTGTGAATAATATAAATTAAAGCGCATGAAGAAAGAACTGATGCAAGAGAAGCTAGAAAGTGAATACGCTGATTATTCTGTAGAAGATCTAGAGAAGGCTCTAGCTCGACAGCTTATGATTGAGCGCGCTCTAACAGAACAGAAGGAGACAATTACCAAAGGATACGCTGCTCTTATTAAGGCAGCAAAGCTAAAGGGCACCGAGATTCTCGATGTACTAGAAGCCAAGGATTCAGATACTGCTCGCGCCGTTCTACGAGAAGTAACTAAGAAGTAATCATGGCATTCTCCCCTAAATTTCCTCAACCAAAGTTTGACTTCTTAAAGAAGGAAAAAAAGAAAAGGGGAGAATGTCCTAATTGTGGTGGGCAAGCCACCTCCTTTACTAAGGATGATATGGTATGGAAAAGGTGTACACAATGTCCTAATACCTGGGCATTAGGTGGAACATCGTTATTATATAAAACAGGAATGGATCGACTCACTTTTATGAGGGAACTCAATCAAGAACCTGAACTTATCGCTGTCAGCGCCGAGAGAAAAAGAAACGTAATTGATTGGGAACAAGATAACACTTTTTTAAACAGTAACACACAACGATATATTGATTTCATAAACGAGACGGACGAATACCCACATGAAGAAAATGATTAGGCAAGTATCTACTGTTGTAGATCAACCATCTCCAGTAGAACATCGTATGGAAAGTAAGCGTCTTAAAGACGAAGAAATGAAGGCCGTTGAAAAGCTGATTGATGCTGTAGAGCAAAAGGCTTTCGACGATATGGCTAAGAAATCAGATAAGAAAGAAGTTGAACCAGAACCTTCTGTAGAGGAGTATGATGACTCATACTACTACGACGAGGCTGGTATTAAGCGTGTTCAGCTTTATTCTAATAAGCGCCGACGAGATCTAGAGAAGAAGCTGGCTCCTCTAGAAATTGCACCTATTATCTTTCACCGCCGCGCAGAACAAGTAATTCCTATTAGTTCTAGTTTAACTATTAAGGTTAGAGAAACTACAGGTAAGGAAGATGTATTTATGAAGGACTTGATTGCCAAGAATACTGTAAAAGAAGAGCAGAATAGTAAGGCATCTATTAGTGCTCGGTTCAGTCTTTATACAATTACATTCATGCTCTTAGAAATTAATGGTCAGGCTCTTCAGGATGTTTTTATTAAGAGCACTCCAGCTAAGGAAAATGAGGTCACAGAATTTAACTCCAAGTTGGACTACATTTCTGAATTTCCAGACGATTTTCTAGAACTTCTTTATATGCACTGTCTCTGGTTTAAAGATCGTGTTCGTCGAGTATCTATCGGAGATATCGAAACTTTTTAAAAAGCCCTGTTGGTTGGATATCTGGAAACATCCTTTATGAACGTCTTCTTAGTGGCGCAGATGATTTGGAATTTGATAAGTCAACAGGGAAGGTAGCCTTAATTATGTTCTTATTAAAAGAGGATAAAGAGTTTGCTGTAACAATGGCCAAACTCCAAGCACAAGTAAATCCTGAAAAGATTGATGAACATTTCAAGAGAATGAAACGATCTTTTTATCCTTATATTGTCGAACATGAAGAAAGACAGGCAAAGGATAGAGAGAAGAAATTAATGGATATGGCAAAGAAAGGAACTTTGATGAAGTTTAAAACAGAACCAACAGTTAGAGAGCAAACTATAAATTTAGCTAGACAGTTTAAAAATAGTGTTGTACAAGAAGAGTCCAACAGAACGAAATATCAACCCCAGCCGCGAAAAAGGTAAATGATCCTACCTCTACAAGACAAAATCCTATGTAAGAAGGTTGTTGAGAAGCAACAAGGTTTACTAGAACTTCCTGAAAATTACACTTCTTACGAGCCTTACAAAGCCGAAGTATTAGAAGTTGGTCCTGGACGAGTCAACGTAAATGTTGAAAGTAAGTCTGAGGAACTTCCTTCTATCCATATCAAAGGCTTTGTGCGCGCCCAAGTAAAGAAGGGAGATGTTGTTTTAGTAAAACCAAATACTCAATACGAAGTAAAACTGAATGGAGAGTGGCTTTATTTTATTAGAGAGTCAGATGTACTCGGAGTTATTGAGTGAGATTAAAGAAGTATTATCAATCTACTGAAGTAAGTACAGGAAAGACTGAAAACTGTCTTGAGTTTGATAATGGACTTGTTATTAATATCTCAGAACAGGAGTACAGTAAGTTCCTTAATAAAGTAAAGAAGCCCGTAATGAGGACGGACATTCTTGTTGAGGATGATGGAGTTCAAGAACTATGAACGATGAAATCTTACATAGAATCGAACACAAACTAGATGAAGTACTAACATATCTACGTAATTCTTCTCTTGCGCGGCAAGGAGATGTAGAAGCAAGAGTTTCTGTAGATAATTACGTTCCGACACATCCAAATCAGGAGCGTATCTGTCCTGTTTGTACTCATGTTGTAACAATTACACCAGATTCACGTATTGACCCTTTAACCAAAACAGTAGTTCCAGGCATGCTAAAGAGAAACTGCGGCTGCCAAGTATTAACGGTGCGATAATGTTAGATTGGCAAAAGACAACCCCACTTAGTTATTGGATGATTGTTCGCGGCGACAAGAGAAAGGATACGCTATCGTCTGGACTTATTCTTACACAAAAAGAAACATATGCTGAGAGTGTTGGCTTCTATACAGCTTCTATTCTAAAGATGGGAGATAAGGTTCTTGATTTTATTAACACTGGTCGCGAAGAGAAGCTAACCGAGGAAACTTTGCGCCAGAAGAAAATCCTTATTCGTTATTACTTTAAGGATGTAATTCAATTTGAAAAAGAAGGAAAAGAGAATCCTGTCTTTATGGTACATATTGCAGATCCAAGTGTTAATATTCTTGCTCTACTAGACGACGAGCAAGTAGATATGATTTAATATGAGCTTAGTAGAAAACAGTCAGAAACTTTTATCTCAGGTTGTTTACGATTATATTAAGTACTACTTCACGCCGGTAAGGATGAGAGGTGAAGGCAGCTTTCAGTATATGTATGAAAACGCACTTCACTTAAATCTTGGTCGTAATGTGGATCATTTCTCTTATGTAGCTTATCTAGCCAATCAATATCCATATGTAGGTATTCTCGTCAAGGACAAAGCTACTTTAACAACTCTTCGACGAGTATCTATCAAAAAGTATGAAAACACTTATTTACCAAGAAACATCAGCAACAGGTTTGAATTTTTACCACAACCAGTTTCTCTTCTGATAATCTACGAGGCTACTAAACATTCGGCGCGGAAGTTAGGAAGAATCTTAGCTAACTGGACAACAGAGAAACCACTCATCTTATTAGGATAGAAAATGAAAGGACTTATTATTACAGCAGACGATCTAGGAAAGTACCATATTCACGGGCCTCTAACAGCAGAAGAAGCTTCAAAGCTTACAAGAGAAGCTTGTTTGGTTATTCTTCTGTGTGATTTACAAGCGACAAAAGAGAAAAAAGATCAGTACAACCTGTTTCTTGAATGTGTAGCGAATAGCAAGCTTCGCTGCCGTCCAGAAAAGCAAATCAAGACTATGGAATATATTATTGGCACTGAACTAAGTAAGATCGTCAGTATTCAGGACTTTGTTGAATCAACAATTGTTTTTTTCGATGAGAGAAAGGAAGTAGTTGATGAAATTAAACCAACTGAAGAAGTTTGAACCTTTTGAAAGGAAGAGTATTGTTGATTCTTTCGAGGCTGTATTAGAAGAGGCTCCATTAAAGATTCTCTACGATAAGGATAAGGAATATCTGACTTACTTAGTAGAAGTAGAAGATCCGCCGAATCAAAAGTCTCTATATGAACGAATTATGGAGTTAGGAGATATTCAAGAAGTAGTAACAAACTCTTTTGTGGAAAGCTATTCAAAGATCTCTTACGATCTAACAAGGTCTGGTTTTAACATCGGTATGGTTGTCGTTGGAGATATTAATTATGTATGTCATCTTAATGATTACTTCATTGAGCCAGTATTTTCAATTTTCGGCGTAAAGATTGAAGTTCTGCCAGAACTATCTCCAGAAACAGTTCTACTATTGGTTACAGATAAAAAGAATCCAGAACTACCAGATTACAAAGCAGTTATTAAGGTTACATTAACATGAGTTTAGAAGAGCTTTTTTATAATGATTTCATTTCTCCAACACACAACAAGAAAGAAGTACAAGTACCTGACACGTCAGGTTTTGAAGAAGATCCTTTAATGGACGATGAAATTAAGTTCCTTTCTATGGAAGACTTTGTAGAACCATCAGAAACATCTTTTCACGATCCATTAGAGCTAACACTCCATCAGGAGGACGACGATGCTCAGTAATTTTTTAAATAGATACCCTCATTTAGTATCAGTTATTGAAGATTCAGAAACTAACACACCTTTCTTAAACGAAGTAAAACTTCGAGTCAGTAATCAAGATGCTTGGATCAACTGTCTTCGTAAGTTAACAAAGGCATTTCCAAATGTCATTTTCTCTCGACGATACCAAACAGTAGGAGATAAGTTTGGATTTAATTGGTCAGTTGTTGTTCCTGGGCCGAGGACTAAGGAAGAGCTTCAATCTTTCTGTGACGAAGTGGATGTAGTTGCTACTTCTCTAATTGCCGCGCCACAAGAGAATACACACACTGAAGAACAACCTGGAGTGGAGTTTTATAAAGGAACAAGACAACTAAAAGATAAACAGGGAAACGTGATTGGAGAGGAAAGGATCATTCGTCTTCCCGGCGGCGCAGAAGATAATAGAAGTAATTTTACAGGAAACACTCCTCGTGTTTTCCCTTCTGCTCAAGGTGGTATCGGAGCAGAGATGGAACATTTAAAGACTTTCTTTAGAAAGGGTTAATAATGAGTATCTTATTTGACAAGTCCTTAGAGTCAGTATTCAACGAGCAAGCGTTTGATGAAGCCTTTGAAGCATACAATGAGGAACAACGAGGTATGGGAACTTATCGTATTTATGTTTATTTTGAGTTCCGTAGATCATCTCATTGGAATAGTCCTTGTTTCATTATGGTAACGCGCTCAAACAAAGATAAAACCTTAGATATGGATTCTCCATTATTCTTCTGCGACGGAGAGAAGGAAGGAGAAGGTTGTGGAAAGGTTCTAACTGGAGAGGATCTTCTCGCCACGTTAGAATCAGGAGAAATGATGAAAGTTGTTTATTGTGAGCACTGTAAGAAGTACATCAATAAGAAGCTTACATCATCTCACCTATTCTTCAATAATCCTAAAAAGACAATCGCAAAGCGCGTCTATTCTCTATTCTGTGAACTAAATAGAGACGCTGATATCGTAATCATCTATACAAATAAAGACTTTAAGAAGGCTAACGATGACTGGCGAGGAGAAAAGTTAGAAGAAGCGCGGGCAGCGAGAGAAGCCTCCCTATATCCGCTTAGTAATATCATTAAAGATGTAACTGCTGGTGAGTCTAACGTACTGCGCAAAATCGAAGATTTCTTATCTGTATAGCTAAAGAGAAGTATCGCACCCTTCTCTTATTAATTACTTAATCTGATTCACAACCTCTTCAAGAGTTTTATGAATCTTTAGTCCGTACCTGTTGGCCCAGTACCTCACCAAACCACCTCGAAAAGCTTTATCAGGCATTCCAAGAATAGTCGCAGAGGGACGCAGAATCATCGCCCTCTGTACTTCTCCTCTTGTGGCGAAGCCCGGCATGCTATTCGGATCTCCCTTTTCTCCGAGGGAGAATGGCATCCAGAATAGAACCTGGGAGCAATTTTCTAGACCTACTGATTCCCAGGTAGTAATATTTTCTGAAGACCTATCAGAACATAAATCAGGAGCCTACACAGGAGAAATTTCTGCCGAGATGCTAAAATCAATTCAAGTAGACGGAGCAATTATTGGACACTCAGAAAGAAGACAATACCATAAAGAAACAGATGAACAAATAGGAGCCAAAGTAAAAATAGCTTTAGACAATGGTCTTGCCCCTATTTTCTGTAATG
>ERZ650308.1254-NODE-1254-length-13266-cov-5.174552_pt1 | contig 13266 bp, 14 predicted proteins | sample MGYA00376244_ERZ650308 | MGnify/ENA primary metagenome ERZ650308 (study PRJEB26733, sample SAMN07839295) | wastewater metagenome | biome: small river; feature: stream; material: water | place: USA: North Carolina | collected 2016-04-26 ...
GCGTTAGCCGCGGTCGGAACGATTGAGGTGAGGGTGTGCAGATAGTCGGCGCCGCCGGCCTTGACGAGCTCACCAGACTTCGAAAGCTGGTCGGTAACCGTGATGATGTCGGTTGGCTCGCCCTTGCTGTAGAGCGCAAGAATTGCCTCAAAGATGGTTTCGTGCTTTGGTGCATAGAAGTCTGGGCCTTTGACGTGCTCGAAGACTTCGGCGATGGCTTCTTGCGATAGAAGCATGCCGCCGATGGTGCACTGCTCGGCCAGGAGGTCATTTGGCAGCATGCGCTGATCGGCCGGACGACCGTAATCTGCTGGTGGAACCGAAGCCAAAGTCATGAAAACCTCCTGATCAATGTATGTCTAGCATGGGCCCGCGACATTGATCCGCAAAACCGAGTTGTGCACTGTTCTGTGGATAACTTGTGAAACACGCCCTAATAACTTTTGCAAATATGTGGATAGACCTGTGGACAAGTGACCATTCATGCCGCTACACACCAATGTTTATAAGCCTTTTGGCTTGTGAACAAGAAAAGTTAACAAAGTCTAAACTACTGGATTAGGGTTGTGCATAACCCTCAAGTATTGGGTGAAAATTATCCACTTATCCACAAGTTATCCACAGGTGTTAATAGTCGACACGCCGTAATTTACCCGTAAGTGTCGCGTGGGCCTCGCCCAGGAACCGATCTTGGCCCCTTTTTCCAACTCGGCGCGTCGGGTCCGAGCAGTTTCAAACTGGTGATTTCGAGTTCGGCGTGAGCCGCATTCACCTTGGCCAAGATGTCGTTGTGCATCAAACGCAGCTGGGTTGCCCAGGCGGTTGACTTGCAGCGAATGGTTAGCACGCCGCCGACGAGAGTTTCAGGGTTTGAGTTGGCCGCATTCTGTTCGCCAACCAACTCTGCCCAGCGATTGAACAGGTCGGCCTCGGCCAGCTGGGCTTCCCAGCGAAACTCTTTGAGCACGCCATCGAGGGTCTGGCCTGCGGTGATCGGGTCGCGACCTCGATCGAACGGGCGAGACTTGTGGGTCTTGGCCTTTTCGATGATGCGCTTGGCATCTCGCGATAGTCGACCGGTGACGGCTTCACGCATCTTGAAATAGAACTCTTGAGCGAAATCATTCGCCATCACTAACCACCCCCGCCTTCACGTTCAAAACTCTAGCCTTCAGTTGCTCAGGAACATCTTCGCCTACTGCGGCGGTGATCAAAACCTGTTCGTTGCCGGCCACTAATTCTGCCAAACGGGCACGACGCCCAGCATCGAGCTCAGCGAAAACGTCGTCGAGAATCAAAATCGGGTCGCCACTTCGGGTTTCGCCGCGAAGCAGGCTGATCGAGGCAAGGCGAAGGGCCAGGGCATAAGACCAGCTCTCGCCGTGACTCGCATAGCCCTTGGCCGGCAGGGTCGAAAGCAGCAAAACCAAATCATCGCGATGCGGGCCAACCATGGTTATGCCGCGCTCAAGTTCTTTAGGCCTGACCGATGCCAGCTTGGCTCGATAAAGCTCGGCCACTTCGTCGATGCTCGAAGTTTCGATGTATTCGAGACCCTCGGCATCGTCGTCTTCGCTCACGGCCGCCCCGAGCAGCGAGCTCTTGACCAAAACCTTTGGCTCATTATTGGCGATAGCGATTGCCTGATATGCCTCGGTCAGCAACGGCCTGATGCGATCAACCAAGGCAACTCGCGCGGCGACAATCTCGCTGCCGAATTTGACCAGGCTTTCATCCCAGGCATCGAGGGTGCTGAGCGAGGTGCCCTTTGCTCCGGTTTGACGTGCGGTTCGAAGCAGGGTGTTGCGCTGCTTTAGCACGCGTTCATAGTCGGTGAATACCCCGGCAAAACGTGGGGAGACCTGAACCAAAAGCTCGTCGATAAATGCACGACGATTCGCCGGATCTTTCTTGATGATGTCGAGATCTTCTGGGGCAAAAGTCACGGTGTTCACATAGCCGAGAATGTCGCGAACTCGAGGTGCACTTGCCTTGTTGATGCGCGCACGATTTTGAGTTTCGCGATTGAGCTCTAGTTCTAGCAACGCATCGCGACCATCGTGGTGTGCAAGAGCACGGATGATTGCCTGCGCAATCGGAGGTTGCGCGTTTCGAATCAGTGGCAGATAGCCGGCGACTCGGTGACTCGAAAGAGTTGATAGATATCGAATGGCTTCGACGAGGTTTGTTTTGCCTTGACCGTTTGGCCCGACCAAAAGATTTACGCCAGGTTCGAAGCTAACCTCTGCGGTCTCGTAGTTGCGAAAATTGGCGAGCGACAAATCCTTAATAAACATTCGTCACCCGCCAATCGCAAATTGAAATCAACCGAAGTTGATTACGAAATTACTCTGCCTTCTTAACAGCGTGACCACCGAACTGGTTGCGCAAAGCTGCAACAGCCTTCATCGCTGGTGAGTCGTCTTGACGTGAAGCAAAGCGAGCGAATAGTGAAGCGGTGATTGCCGGCATCGGAACCGAGTTAGCAATCGCTTCTTCAACAGTCCACCGACCTTCGCCTGAATCTTCTACATAACCCTTGATCTGCTCGAGGCTTGGGTCTTCTTTGAGTGCGCGAACCAAAAGATCTAGCAACCATGAACGAACAACGGTTCCTCGCTGCCATGCAGCGAAGGTTCCGTGAACATCCTTGATGATGTCTTTCTTCTCGAGAAGCTCGTAGCCCTCTGCGAATGACTGCATCATTCCGTATTCGATTCCGTTGTGAACCATCTTGGCGTAGTGACCTGCACCAACATCTCCAACGTGAACGAAGCCTTCTTCGCGAGCACCTTCTGGACGAAGTGCATCGAAGATTGGCATTGCGCGATCAACGTTAACCTTGTCGCCACCAACCATTAGGCCGTAACCGTTTTCGAGACCCCAAACGCCACCTGAAACACCGCAGTCAAGATAAGCGATGCCGTGCTCAGCAAGTTCAGCTGCGTGACGAATGTCTTCGCTGAAGCGTGAGTTTCCACCCTCGATGATTAGGTCGCCCTTGTCGAGGTGCTTAACCAATTCGTTGATTACATCGTCGGTCGGTGCTCCGTGAGGAACCATTACCCATACGGTGCGAGGAGTTGGAAGAGCCTTTACAAGTTCTTCGATTGAGTCAACGTCTGAAACATCGCGTGAGCGAGCGTATCCGGTGACTTCGATGCCGTTGTTGCGAAGACGCTGGCGCATGTTGCCGCCCATCTTGCCTAGACCAATGAGTCCAATGTGAGTCATGAGTTTGCCTTTCGAGCTGTTAGCGAACTAGCAGGTTTGGTTGCAACAAGTAGCGGTAGTTGTCAGAGTCTGATTTTTCTTTTGCACCGTGACTGGTGATCAAAACCGGGCTTGGCTTGTTTGGGTTGTCGTGATTCTTGGTGAAACCGATCTTTACGAATTCGGTGTGAACACCAGCTAGTCCATCGATCAAATATTGTGGCTTGAGCGATAGAACATTTTCTTCACCATTGAGCTCGGCATTGATGCTCTCGGATGCCTCAGCAACTTCGTTGCCGAGTGACTCTAGGGTGATCGACTGATCACCGAATGTGTATTTGATCGGGTGGTCCCGCTGAACAACCAACATCACGCGACGAGTTGACTCAAGAAGATCTTGCTTTGCGACCACAGAGTAGTTTTCAACCTCGGTTGAGAACATGGTCTTAATTGGTGGGTAGTTGCCCTTGATTAGCAAAGCGGTAACCGAACGGTTGTTTGCCTGGAAGGCAACCATCTGACGCTCTTCGTTATTGATGATCGAAAGTGAAACATCACCCTGGTTTGCAAAAGTCTTTGCAACTTCTTGCAGAGTTTTTGAAGGAACAAGAACGCTTGCGCCTTCTGCTCCGGCGTTTGCCTTCCAAGGAAGTTCAACAAGAGCCATGCGGTATTTGTCGGTTGCAAGCAATGAGATTTCGCGGTCAGTGGTTTCGATCTGAATCGCGGTGTAGATCGGCTGAACATCGTCTTTCATTGCCGCTGCAGCTGCCTGGTGAATTGCGGTAGCAAATGCCTCACCGGCAACAACACCTGAAACCACTGGAATCTCAGGAAGAGTTGGGTAGGCAGCCACATCCATGATTGGCAACGCAAATTTGGTTGAGCCACAAACGACGTGAACCTTGGTGCCGTCTAGTTTGAATTCAACCGGCGCGTTTGGCAACTTGGTGGCGATGTCGCTAAGCAGACGACCTGGAACCAATGTGCGGCCAGATGTTTCAACCTGGGCAATGATTTCTACCTGGGCTGATACCTCGTGGTCGAAAACTGAAAGTCGAACTGCGTTGGCATCTGCCTCAATGAGGATTCCACCCAAAACCGGGGTGGTGGTGCGCTGTGGAAGTAGGCGAACGGCAAACGAAACTGCTTCGCTCAAGACGTCGCGATTTACCTGAAACTTCAAGGTGGGCCTAACTTTTGAAAAATAGCGAGATTCGCTTTGAAAGTTAATCTTGGCACAAAGACCAGACAATCCTTGCCAATCGTGGCCTGCGAGCTTTCGTCGAAAACCTGAAAGGTTATCGATCTTCTTTAAATCTCTTTAAATTTAAGAACACTAATAAGCACTGTGGAAACTGTGGATGAACGGTCGGTTGCCAATAAACAAAAGGAAACTACAACGGTGAAAGTTGTTTACACAGTTGTGGATGGTTCTGTGGATAACTAGGTGCCCTGTGGAATTGAAATTTGCAACTAACAGCACGGATGCCCGTATTCACGGATATGTAGGGGTTTTGAACAGTTATCCACAGGTTTACCAACAGGTGGAAAGCCGCAATTAACGACCGGCTTTTACCTTGTTGATGACTTCGGTCACCTGGTTGTAGAGCTCGCGACGCTCTTTCATCTCATTACTGATCTTGTTGTGCGCGTAAAGCACGGTGGTGTGGTCTTTGCCACCGAAAATCTCGCCAATCTTAGGCAACGACAGGCTGGTCATGGTGCGGCATAGATACATGGCAATCTGACGAGCGGTCGCAATGGCCGAGGTTCGGGTCTTGCCATAAAGCTCGTCTGCCGAGATCTTGTAGTAGGCCGAAACGGCGTTGATGATCTCGACCGCGGTAACCACGGTGTCGTCGCCCAGAGGAACGGTGTCTTTGAGTACTGTCTGAACCAGCTGCATGTCAACTGGGTTGCGGTTCAGGGCGGCGAAAGCGGTGACGCGAATCAGAGCGCCCTCGAGCTCACGCACGTTCGATGAAACTCGGGTGGCCATGAACTCAAGCACGTCTTCAGGAACGCGAACCTTCTCGTTCTCGGCCTTCTTGCGCAAAATAGCGATTCGAGTCTCAAGTTCAGGGGCGCTGATGTCGGTGCTCAGGCCTGATTCGAAGCGGCTGGTTAGGCGCTCTTCAAAGCCGGTCAGCATCTTTGGCGGCAAATCTGAGGTGATAACAATCTGCTTGTTGTGGCTGGTTAGCGTGTTGAAAGTGTGAAAGAACGCCTCTTGGGTCTGGTCTTTACCTTGCAAGAACTGAATGTCATCGATCAACAGGATGTCGACCTCGCGGTATTCAGCCTGGAAGGCGGCGGTTCGGTTGTTCTGAATCGCGTTGATGAAGTCGTTGGTGAACTCTTCGCTCGAAACGTAGCGAACCTTGATTCTCGGATAAAGGCTCAGGGCGTAGTGACCGATCGCGTGAAGCAGGTGGGTCTTGCCCAGGCCAGAGTTTCCATAGATAAACAGCGGGTTGTAGGCCTTGGCCGGGGTTTCGGCGACTGCAAAAGAGGCTGCGTGAGCGAAGCGGTTAGATGAACCGGTTACGAAGTTGTCGAAGTTGTACTTTGGGTTGAGCTTGTGGTCGTGGCTGCTGCCGGTGTTGCCAGAAGTCAGGTAGCTAGGTGCGCTGACGGCAGGAGCCGGTTCGTCGATTGGTTCAGAGGCTGAGATAGATGGGGCAACGTCTGGATTAATCACGATCGCGAAGTTGTTCGCGCCTTCGTTGTTGCTCACAACTGTTAGGGCCTCAAGAATTGCCGGGCGCATGCGCTGATCGACCATTTGGCGAGTCAAGTCATTTGGCACTTCGAGGTAGAGAGTGTCGCCTAGAACACCCTTTGGCTCGGCCAATCCTAGAAAGGCGTGAACGTTGCGCTCGATGCGCTCATCTTTCGAGAGCCTGTTAACAATTTCAAGCCAGAGGGTAGCGATAGCTTCTGGTGCGGCCACGGTCCCCTCCTGATTCCCTTTTGTTTACTGGATACTGACTTAGTTTTCCACAACTTATCCACCCTGTGGACAACCTGTGGATAAGTTTTCCCCAGAGTTTTTGCCTGTGCAAAAGTCAACGAAATGAATTCTTGCGAACTTATTTGATTAAAAGCAAATCGAAACGGAGTGTCGGGCAACATATTTTTCGACGGCATGAAATCAATCGAAGACATGTCTGCTCGGCGAGCGCATTAAACCGCCCAGCTCGATCTTCGCCAACCAACTTTTTGCCCGACTAACCCAGGCGACATCCGTGGAATATTTCTTTTGAAAAACCTAGAAAAAACTTGACCGAGCGGGCGATTTTGCCCTAGGTTTAACAGGTTGTCTTGCTTGGAATCGGCAGCAACGAAAAGTCGTCATCGACACCAACGAGATTCCCAAGATTTTTCAATTGGAGAATTGTTATGAGCAAGCGCACATTTCAGCCAAACAACCGCCGCCGCGCAAAGACTCACGGCTTCCGTGAGCGCATGAAGACTCGTGCGGGCCGCGCAATCCTTGCAGCTCGTCGTCGCAAGGGCCGTTCAGAGCTTTCGGCTTAACCACCTTGCTGGCTCGCGAGAACCGGCTGCTAAAAGCCGACGATTTTCGCTCGACCATGAAAACTGGTCGAAAACTAGCCAGCGACCACCTAGTCACTTACATCCAACGGGATGAGTCTCTGGCTCATCCCCGTTTTGGTTTTATAGTGGCGAAATCGGTGGGAGGAGCGGTAGCCCGCAACCTGGTGAAGAGAAGGCTTCGAGCCATCGCTCGCGAACTTCTAGCATCAGACCTCCCAACCAACAGCTTGTCGATAGTGGTTCGGGCCCTCGAAGGCGCATCCGTGGCCAGTTTTGACCAGTTGAAATCAGAGTTTTTGAGTTCGGTTAGCGCCGGAATCAAGAAACTGGCCTCATGATCTGGTTTCTCCAGTTCGTTTGGCTAGCACCAAGAAACCTGGTGATCCTGCTAGTGAAGGGGTACCGCAAGGCGATTTCACCGCTGTATGGCGATGTTTGCCGGTATTACCCGACCTGTTCGGCCTATGGGCTGGGGCAGTTTCAACAGCGTGGCGTGATTTTTGGGTCGGTTTTGACGGCCTGGCGAATCATTCGCTGCAACCCGTGGTCTCAAGGGGGAGTCGACCAGGTAAAACCTGGGCGAGGGTTGTTTCAGGTGAACCAGCACGGATTTGTTTTACCTAAACCTAAGAAGGGTTAGCAATGGACATCATTGGCGCGATTCTCTGGCCGGTCAAATGGGTTATCGAACTCATCCTGGTCACTTTTCACTCTCTATTTAGCGCGATCATCGCAGACCCGCTTGGCGCAAACGCCGGTGTGGTCTGGGTTCTCTCGATCATTGGCCTCGTGCTCGTGGTTCGTGCGGCTTTGATTCCTGTGTTTGTGAAGCAGATCAAGAGCCAGCGCAACATGATCGTCATGCAGCCTGAGCTTGCCAAGCTTCAGAAGAAGTACAAGGGCAAGACCGACCGCGAATCTCGCGAGAAGTTTGCTCAGGAGCAGATGGCTCTATACAAGAAGACCGGTTCGAACCCGCTTAGCTCATGCTTGCCTCTGCTTTTGCAGATGCCGATCTTCGGTGGTTTGTTCTTGACCCTGAACGACGCACAGCAGAACAAGGCTGGCTCGGCGGGCATCTTGACCAAGGATCTAGCGGCTTCATTCAGCCAGGCACATTTGTTCGGGGCCAAACTATCTGAAACTTTCTTGACCGCGAGCACCACAAGCGTTCAGATTCTTGCGGCCGTCATGGTCGTCATCATGACCGCAACCCAGTTCATCACCCAGCGTCAGATTATGTCTAAGAACCAGAACCCTGACGTTCAGAACAGCCAGTACATGCAGACCCAGAAGATCATGCTTTACATCTTCCCGATCATTTTCATGATTTCGGGTGTCTCATTCCCACTTGGCGTTATGTTCTACTGGCTCACCTCGAACTTCTGGACCATGGGTCAGCAGTTCGTGGTTATCCGCAACATGCCAACTCCTGGCTCGATTGCCCACCACCAGCGCGAGGCGCGTTTGGCTAAGAAGGGCAAGTTGCCAAAGGCCGCCGAAGCTGAGGCAGTCGAAGAAGAGGCCCCAAAGACCACCCAACGCCAGCAGCCTGCCGGCAAGAAGCGCGCAAAGAAGAAGTAGACATGTCAGACGAAAACTTGAACGAAATCGAAGTAACCGAGGCCACCGAAGAAGTGACCGAAGGCGAAGAGACCCCTAAGGCTGCCGCTTCAGTGAAGCAGCTTGAAGACGAGGGCGAGATCGCGGCCGACTACCTCGAGGAGCTGCTCGACATCTATGACCTAGACGGCGACATCGAAATCGACGTTCGCCAGGGCCGCGCATACCTTGAAATCACTGCAAACGGCGACAGCAACCTAAAGCTGATCTCAGACCCTGAGACCGTAGAGGCCTTGCAGGAACTGACGCGTCTGGCCGTTCAGGTGAAGACCAACTCGTTCAGCCGCCTAATTCTCGACGTTGGCGGCTCGCGCCAGGCCCGCGTTGACGACCTGACCCGCATCGTAAACAAGCTGGTTGCCAAGGTTAAAGACACTGGCGAGGCTATCCCGATGAAGCCAATGAGCTCATACGAGCGCAAGATTGTGCACGACTTGGTTAGCGAAGCTGGCCTAGTTTCAGAGTCTGAGGGCGAAGGCAAAGAGCGCCACATCGTCATCAAGCCTGCATAGTTTCACGTGAAACATTAAGAGACTCGACGTGGAGAATCTCGAAGGCGACTTCACCCCCGAAACCGAGCCGGCTGCCGCAGCCGAGATTTTCGGTGCTCAAATCGAGCAGGCGAGGGGCTATTTCAAGGCACTAGTTCGCGACGGCGATCTGCTTGGCCTGCTTGGCCCTCGCGAGATGCCAAAGCTCTGGACCAGACACATTCTCAACTCGGCTGTTGTTGCCGAACTGGTTCTAGACGGCAAAACCGTTGCTGACGTGGGTTCCGGGGCGGGATTGCCTGGAATTCCCATGGCTTTGGCGCAGCCAAACGCCCACTTCACGCTCATTGAGCCGATGGAACGCCGTTCTGACTGGCTGAAACTCATGGTTGATGAACTTGGGCTAACCAACGTGACCGTTAAGCGCGCCAGGGCAGAAGAGGTAGGCGATGTCTATGACATCGTGACCGCTCGAGCAGTTTCGGCGCTGCCAAAGTTGTTGAAGATGTGCGTTCCGCTGACAAAGCACGGCGGCGAGGTAATTGCCCTCAAAGGCTCAAAAGCCGGCGAAGAGATCGACGAGTCGAAGAAGCTTCAAAAGAAACTCGGGATTGAGAGTTTCGAAATCATAAAGCTTGGCGGCCAGTTCTTGGTCGACCCTACTTTGGTGGTTCGAACTAAGTTAGTCTGAACTAAGGAGTGACCATGGCAGACAAAGAGATTTCGGTAGCAGAGCAAAGCTCTGTAACTAAGCCGACCGTTGTCGCCGGACTTGGCTATCCTGCTGATCGCAAAGAAGAAAGCCCAGAACCAACTGGCTGGATTAGCAAAAACGACGACAACGTCGAAAAGATTTAGGGGAGATGTTTCACGTGAAACATGAGGGCGACAACGCAGGCATTCTCGGTGGCTTCACCGATACGCCGCTAGCACGCGAAATCTCAGAGAACGCTAGCCGCTTGGCCCGCGTTCGCGAAAACCGCCTGCCAAAGCCACAGCGCACCCGCATCTTCACGATTTCGAACCAAAAAGGTGGCGTCGGCAAGACCACAACCACGGTCAACGTGGCTGCAGCCCTTGCCAGCAAAGGCCTTCAGGTTTTGGTTGTCGACCTCGACCCTCAGGGAAACGCCTCAACTGCGCTGAATGTTGACCACCGCGAGGGTACCCCGAGCGTCTACAACGTGCTGCTTGAGGGCACTCCAATCTCTGAAGTCGTGCAAATTAGCACCGAGGCCCCAGGCCTAACCTGTGTTCCTGCAACTATCGACTTGGCCGGTGCCGAGCTCGAGCTGGTTTCAGTCGTTGCTCGAGAGACTCGTCTAAAGAACGCACTCGACACTTACATCAACACCTCGATTACCCCGCCGGACTACGTTTTTATCGATTGCCCGCCTAGCCTCGGTCTCTTGACTGTGAACGCATTCGTTGCGGCTACCGAGGTATTGATTCCTATCCAGTGTGAGTACTACGCGCTCGAGGGTCTTTCGCAGCTTCGCAAGAATATCGGCCTGATCAAGCAGTATTTGAACCCGGCACTCGAAATTTCGACCATTTTGCTGACCATGTATGACAGCCGCACCCGCCTAGCGGCCGATGTAGCGGCCGATGTGCGCAGCCACTTCGCCGATATCACGCTCAACACGGTGATTCCGCGTTCGGTCAAGGTTTCAGAGGCACCTTCATACCAGAAGACGATCATTACCTATGACGCCAACTCGTCGGGAGCAATCTCATATCACGAGGCAGCGGCCGAAATCGCTATCAAGGGAGAAGCAAATGGCAGATAAAAAGGGTGGACTTGGGCGCGGAATTGGCGCTTTGATTCCTACCGCTCCGGCCGAGACTTCTCGCCCGAGCGACATCTTCTTTGGCGGCGGCACTCCTGCCAACACCCCGGTTGCCGAGACCGACTTGGTGCCAGTTCCGGGCATGAGCTTTCGTGAGCTTGACCTAGACGCAATCACCCCGAACCACAACCAGCCTCGAACCGAGTTCAACCAGGCCGACATGGACGAATTGGTCCACTCGATCCGCGAGTTCGGCGTTCTGCAACCTATTGTCGTTCGTTCGCTTCCAAACGAAAGCGGAAAATTCGAGCTGATCATGGGTGAGCGACGCTGGCGTGCATCTCGTTTGGCCGGAAAGACCACGATTCCGGTAATCGTTCGTGAAACCGCGAACGAAAACATGCTTCGCGATGCACTTCTCGAGAACTTGCACCGCAGCAACCTGAACCCACTCGAAGAAGCAAGCGCATATCAGCAGTTGATGGCTGACTTCGGCATTACACAGGATGCCCTATCGGCAAAAATCGGTCGCTCGCGTCCGCAGATCTCAAACACAATTCGTTTGCTCAACTTGCCAGGCTCTGTGCAACTCAAGGTTGCCGGCGGCGCACTCAGTGCAGGTCAGGCTCGTGCGATTCTCGCCGCGAAGAACGACGAGCGCATGCAGCACTGGGCCAACAAGGCAATCAACGAAAACCTAACCGTTCGTCAGCTCGAAGAGCAGATCGCGATTGACACCGATGGTGTTAAGAAAAAGGGAAGCGTTCGCGCAGGATCAAAAACTGCAGCACTAGATGAACTTGCGCAAAAACTTGGTGACGCACTCGACACTCGCGCAAAAATCAAACTTGGAAAAAAGAATGGCGAAATCAAAATTGAATTCGCAACCATGGGAGATTTGTTCCGCATTCTCGACAAGTTCGGCATCGACCGAAACATTTAGTCGCGCAAAATTAACGCGAGCGCTTTGCCGCTTCTGCGATTGACAGATAAACGCTGCTTAGCGATGAACCCTCTGCAGTGATTGCCTGAGGCAACAACGAAGTCTCAGTCATGCCTGGGCAAACGTTCGCTTCGAGAAACCAAACCACACCCTTCTTGTCGACTATTGCGTCGATGCGTGAAAGGTGACGAAGGCCGAGTGCGAAATGAGAATCGATTGCCATCTTCGCTGCACGCTCCGCGATTGAACGACTAACGCGAGCAGGAACGTAGTAGTTAGTTTCGCCAGCGGTGTAACGCTCTTGATAACCGAAGCGACCAGACACTGGCTCGACTTCAACAGCCGGTAGCGCGATTGGACCAGAACCTAAGTCAATAACTGTGATCGCAAGCTCAGTGCCTTCAACGTATTTTTCGATGATGGCAACATCGCAATAAACATATGCGTCGACCATTGCGCGCGAAAGTTCATCAGCCTTCTTAACAACCGAAACGCCTTGAGCGCTGCCGCTGCGAGCTGGTTTCACAACCAACGGAAAACTAATGGTCTGAGTCACGGCCTTTAGAACTGCGTCTGCATCTAGCTCGCGAAAAGTATCTTTCGGAAGAGTGATCGAAGCTGGAGTCTGAATTCCCGACTGAGCAACGATCACCTTGGCAATTGATTTATCCCAGGCGAGACGAGCGCCGCTTGCGGTTGCTCCAACAAATGGAACGCCGGCCAAAGAAAGAATGTCGCGAAGAGCTCCGTCTTCACCGCTTGCCCCGTGAAGCAAAGGCCAGATCACATCTGGTTTGTCTTTCTTAATGTTCGATAGAAGTTTTTCATCCGGTTCACGAATGATTACTTCGGCACCCGCCTCGAGCAGAGCGTCGGCTACACGGCGGCCTGACTTAAGTGAGATGTCTCGCTCGTGCGAAATGCCACCGGCGAGAATTTGAATCTTGAGTTTGCTCTTTGACTTGCCCTTGCTAATCATGTCTGCCTACTTAGTCTTTTTGCCGAATGTTTCTAGCAACTCGGTCTGCAGATTAATCACAGAGGCGAGTCGTTTGATTCCTACCTTGATGTTTTCAGGAGTCGGGAAGCTGTAGCAAACACGAAGGTGCTGGTGACCGGTTCCGTCTCCGAAGAATGCGGTGCCAGGTGTGTATGCAACAAGTTCTTTAACAGCGAGTGGGAGCATCGCCTTCGAGTCGATTCCCTCTGGCAAGGTGAGCCACAAATAGAAACCGCCGTCTGGCTGAGTGGTGTGCACGTTCGGAAGATATTCGCGCATTGCTTCGAGAGCTGCGTCTTTGCGTTCGCGATATACGCCACGGAATGTGTCGACCTGTTTGCGCCAGTCGGCAATCGAAAGATATTCGCTGATCATCATCTGCGAGAACATCGATGGGCAAAGCAGTGCAGATTCTTGAGCGAGCACGATCTTGTCGCGCAGCGCAGGTGGAGCTAAGACATAACCCACGCGGAAACCAGGAGCAAGAATCTTTGAGAAAGACCCGAGGTAGATGACGTTGTCATCCATGCTTCGAAGCGCATCTGGCACTGGCTTGTCGAAATAGAGAAGACCATATGGGTTGTCTTCGAGAACCAAAATGTGTTCGCGCTGGCAGATCTCGATGATCTTTGGGCGACGCTC
>ERZ650308.1256-NODE-1256-length-13256-cov-12.263768_pt1 | contig 13256 bp, 20 predicted proteins | sample MGYA00376244_ERZ650308 | MGnify/ENA primary metagenome ERZ650308 (study PRJEB26733, sample SAMN07839295) | wastewater metagenome | biome: small river; feature: stream; material: water | place: USA: North Carolina | collected 2016-04-26 ...
CCCAAATATGAGAATCCACCATGCGAGTGGGTTGAGTTTATCTTTTGTTTCGGGGTTCATTTCAACGTATCTCCTACCTCTACATCATATTTAGCACCAAAATATTCGTAGGCATTCATACTGTCATCAATGATTATAAGATAATGCTGACGAGATTTCATGTTGCCTTCGTTAAATCCCTTTGCGCTGACAATAGCATGACCCTTACAACTTGATAAAATTTCGCCAAGGTCATCTCTTCTCGGTTGTTGCCTCTGATCGCAAGAAGCAAATATTATTAACAGTAGTATTATTCTTTTCATCATTCCAATATCTGACAAGGTTGGTTCACAATTGCGTTATACAGGTTAATATACTCCTGTCTGCTTTCATCATTTTCAAAAACATAATTCCCGTTTTCGATCTTGAATACCTCAACACCTTGTTCATTCTTTTCTTTCAGGCAGTATTTTATCCGAAGTTCTTTGATCTCTTTCAGCGCAGTATCGAGCCTTTGACCGTTCAATTTATAGAACTGTTGCCGTTTCTTTCGGTTAAAAAAATAGGTCGCTGCATCCCACCTCTGAATGGCAAAATGAATATCAAGTAATGATTGGTATGTTACACCTTGCGAGGTTACGTTATTTCCGTTGATGTTGATTAGGGTCATGATTATGGATGTAATTTCATAAATTGGGAAACGGTGAGAATTGGAGCGTTATGGTAATTTTGTTGATAGTAAAAAATATCATTATGTGTAATCATGCCCTTACATTCTATCATAATGCAAGTATGAATGTGATCTTCTTCCCAATATTTTGGCTGAGTAGGCTTTGACCCTGCGTGCCAAATGCAAAGTGGCATAATCTTTTCAATCCTTTCCATTACTGGTTTCCACATCCACTCTTCGGGAATGTGAACAATTATAGGTTGCTTTACCCCATTATCAGGTAATCCATCCCGTAACGAGATAAGTTTATTTATCAATTCCGTTAGTTCAGCTTTCATAACCCTTGTGATTTTAAACCCAGTTCAATTAGTGATTCGGTGGCTTCGGGCTTTTTGAGTTCCTCGCCTTCCATCAATTTCTTTGCCTGATACTTTTTCACTCTTTCGTTTACCGATTCATATAAGCAGACACGAACCTCAACGCAATCCCTTTTAGTTCTTTTTTTTGGCATAATTACCGTATTGATACCACAAAGAACGGCAACGGAACGGTAACGAACAACTATTTTATGAATTATTTTTGCAGTCACTTATTAACAATCCACTAAATTATTAACATGAGCGAAATCCAATTAGGTATGAACCAGAGGGTGGTCATTAACCCCGATGGCAGGCAGTCCATTATCTCGGTAAAACTGGCAAACGACCCCCAATACATGGCAAGACACGGGCTGCAATTGCTCGAAAAGTATCGGGGAAACACGGTTGCGGTGAAAGCCAATATCCCATCAAAATCCAATAAGCTTGAGGAAAGTAACCTCATGCATCAACTGGGAATATCACCGAACGAACTCAAAGGGCAAGCCAAAGAAGAATCAGGTGAGGTGGAATTGGAACTACCTGCACAACCCGCAATTGACTCTGAACCCGAATTGAATCCTGAACCAGTTCAACCAGTTAAAAAGAAAGGGGCTAAATAATGGAACTCAAAGACATTTTATCATTCACAGGGATTGAGGCTGCCGACATTAACGAGTTCAAAACCAAATTTCAGGACACTTTCGTGAACCGAACCAACGCTCACACCGATCCTGAAATCAGAAAGAAAATCACAAAAACCGTTTACGTTGGTCAACAAAACGTGTTCAAAAAGAAGTTCGCTGAACTGGGTATTGATACCGAGGAGGAGGATTTTACAAAGGCTGAAAAATTGGAGGACTACATCGAAACAGGCATTACCAAGCTGTTAGGTACTAAACAAGCCGAACTCGAAGAACTCAAAAAGAACGCAGGCGCAACCAGCGATCAGGCAATTCAGGCTAAAGAATTGGAGATTGAAAAACTCCGTAAAAAGGCGGGAGAACTCGAAACCAACTGGAAAAAAACGGCTGCAGAACTGGAGGCAGAACGCCAAAATTTCAGCAACAAGTTAAAGCAAAACACCATTTCACTCTCTATTGAGGAGGCACGAAAAGGCATCAAAACGAAACCTATTCTCAACGATGTAGAAAAACTCGGTCTGGAAGCTGCCATAGCAGCCCGCCTGAAATTCGATATTGACGATACTGGCAAGCCTTATGTAATGAATGACAAAGGCGAAAGAATCCCATCCAAAGTAAAAGCAGGTGAATTTGTGACTCCTGTTGAAGCCATGCAAATGGTTGTGGATGAACTAAAGTTAAATGATTTCAACCCTCACGGTGGTAAACCTGCCCCTGTTGCCCCTGCCCCTGCTTCTGGTGGTGGATTCTTTCAACCTGCAGCTGCGGGAGGTCAACCGTTACCACCTGTCAACGCCCCAAAACTTCACCCCGCTGCTCAACGGGCAATGGAAGGAAAGTAGTATCTTTGTTCAGTCTGTTTTATAGTTTATTAGTGTGCTTTTCCATCTTTCTTCAGGAGCCTCCAGTTTACCGACTGGAGGTTTTTTATTTTAAATAAAATTTGGAACTTTGAAATAATTATTATATTTGCATCCAGTTACCCTTTTATGTTTACATAGTAGGGTTACAAATCTGCGGAGGTAAAGGCGCAATAACCACCTCAAAAAATCTGCGATTGTGAACGCAATACTTCACACTTGTAAGTAACAGAATTGTAACCATTTTAATTCATAAACTACTATGTCAAACGCTACCAGTGCGATCCTTGCCTGCGAGGACGTACAAAGAGAACTCTACAACTATTTCATGGTGTGTTCACCTGATACACATCAAAGACGCTCGCCCTTCCTCGAAATGCTCCAATCCGATGCGAACCGTTCAGGTATTAGCCTTGAGGTTGCTCCGGGCGGTGCAAAAGTGAAAACGGTCGTAATGCGATACGATCAAAAAGTCCCTGTTGCCGATGTTACGGAAGTAACTGAGTGCCGTCTGGATTGTGCTGTTGATAACACCGTTGGTGACAAATCAAAAGAGTACACCATTGACCCTTGTGTAAAGGTAAAATATGGTGAAAGCTATTCATTTACCGATTTCCAATACATGTGTCGCACCAATGAGGACTATGTGAACAAACGCCTCCTTTTGATGGCAAATGCCATTGAGGAAAAAGTTGCTACTAAATCTGCAGCCGAAGCGATTCTGTTGCAGGGTAACTGGGCAAGTGACGTGACCACCACAGGTGATGTGCTGAGAATCGGTACCAGACTTTCAGGCGGATTGAACCTGAACGCTAACTGGATGCCTGAATTCGACTTTGCTACCATGCAAACCGCTTATTGTGCAGGTATCGGTGTGTTCGGTGCTGCTGAATTCTACAAGGCTGCCCGTTTGATGAACTCAGGTTGTTGCACCTCAGCAGGTATTGATCTTGCCTCTGTGCTTGCCAATTATGGAAAAGCATTTGAGTGGGATCCATTCATTACTGCTGCCTTCGGTGATCCTTCTTACTCACTTGTAACCCAATTGGGTGCTATGCAACTGTTAACCTATACAGTTGGTACGGCTCCTGAATTCAGAGGTTACGTGAACAGAGGAACCAACTTTGAGATCATTCCATTGGTGACACCACGCTACGGAATTCCTGTTGACTTGGTGGTTGCTAACGACTGCGGAAATCTCTCCCTCATCATGACCACAAGTACTAAAGTGGTGGCTGCTCCGCTTGACATGTTCCCAACTTCTGACGTTCTTTCAGGAGTGAATTATGTGAACTACGCACAGGCTTACACTCTTTCTTAATAACCATAGCCAAATGGCGGTGAGGAATCCCGAAGCCTTGCCGCCATTACTTTAATCCTCTCTCAAATTTACTGAATAATGGAATGCTTCGATAACCTTGTCGGTGTTAGGGGTTTATGTACCGAAACGACCCCGAAATCTGAAATGTACATTGATGATGTCGGACTTTCAAAGGCAGATATTGAGGCTTTTATTCCATCTCAATATTCGGGTGTTGAGGACTACTTTTATAAACGGTCGCAGTTTGCTTACAAACAAATTGCTCTTGAGGTTCACAACAAGTTCAAACACAAATACCTGAACCACACTCTTGTCGATTCTCACCGACTGGGTTATTTTAATAAGGATTTAGCTACCTATCTGGGTGATAATTTCAGAGGTATTAACATGGAATTCATTCAAAGTAGTGGGTTCTTTTCCTTTACCATTTCCCAAATTGATCTATTCCTTGCCTATACTGGTGATGTAGATGTGGTGATATATGACCTACTCGAAAATAAGCTGCTGCATACCGAAACCATTGCATGCACTTCGGGTAAAATCTCAACCGCCTACATTCACAAGCAGTTCACCTCACCAAAAAAGCCGACCAACATTTTTATCGGTTATGATGCAACAGGAATTAACGCCTACAATACATCCATAAAATCGGGTCTTTGCTGCGGTAAAACATCATGCGACAATAGCTACATGACCGCACAAGGGGTTGAGGTAGACGGTTCATTTATTGAGGCAAATCTCACTACCTTAAATCATACGGCAGGGGTTTCATTGGTTTATTCGGTTGAATGTGATAACCTCTCATGGATTTGCTCACATGCCAAAAGCCTATCGATTCCTGCAGCCTACAAAATTGCCGAAATCATTACATCGGACGCTGCCATCAACAACGGTGGTGAAAGGGCAACCAATAGCCACACCATCAATAAAGATGAACTGGAAAGAAGGCTCAATTTCTTCCGCAACCAGTACAATGAAAAGATGGAAAACCTGCTTTCAAATATGCAGCTTCCAAGTAACAAATGCTTCCAATGCAATAGCCCATCCAGAACCGTAATCGCCTTGCCATGAGTAGCATCTCAGTAGAAGAATTTAAAAAAAGACTGGAAAGAGCAGCCGAGAACCTGAAAAAGGATAATACCCCTTTGAAACTCGCCACTTATACGGCTGTTGCAGTTCAGGCAAAGCGGATTTTTACCGATGGCAGAAATACGGACGGAAGTCAATTTCAGTACAATTCAACCACGCCTTTATACCTGAATCCATCCACTACATTCAACGGATCGAAACTCGGAACACCTATCGGCAAGACGGGTAAATCGGTCTTTGAATCTGGAAAGAAAAAAGGGCAACCACATAAAACGGTGTATGTGAAATCCTACAAAGATTACAGGGAACAGATCGGAAGGGAGGCGGAATTTGTAAACTGGGAGCTTTCAGGAGATCTTAAATTGGATTTTGAGAACCCACAAGGAAGTACACCGACACCGATTAAGGTTTCTGAAAATGAATATTTCTCAGGATTAACTGGAAATAAAAGAGAATTAAACAGAAAGAAAGTTGATGGATTAGAGGCTCGTTACGGTCGCATCTTCTGGCTATCGGCAGATGAAAAGAAATTGTTTTATCAAACCGCATCATTCGAGTTGAGGAGGCTCCTGACTGAATCATGATAGCCGATATTTTTTGCCACTTAGCCGAAATCTTAAAACAGACGGGATATTTCAACACCGAAAACGTGTATGAATATGTCGAACTGGTAAAAGAGCGCAACTCACCAATCATCAAACCCAAATATTACAAGGGCAAAACGGCAGGTTATATTGATGTTTTCAACTGGGACGTGAACGGCACCTGTTATATCAGAAAAACGGGTAAAACTACCTACCTGAGAAAACGGGCAAAGCACCAACCCTGTAATTCTGGAACCTTAGCCGAAATCAAATTGCCTTGCCGACTGGTTGCCGTTGTTCCGAAAGAAAAAACAGGCGATTCAGCTTTCTCGGATGATATTTTGGCGGGTGAACTGATCGGACAAATTCAAGGCTCTTTCAATTCACTTGCCAATGTTATTTCAGCGCACTCGGTCATGGTTGATGTTTCAGGTCATGAAACGAATTCCAATGCCATCTGGAACGCTGAGGTAACGGGAGTGGACTTTAACGAGGCAACAGCCTATAAATTCTCAATGGTTGCTATCGATTTTAATATTACAATAGTTGGTGATGTTACCTGTTTAAAAACCTGCCTGACCAATGGAAACTCTTAAACAATTTCACGGGCTGCCTTGCAACTGCTATACTCGCAGGGTTTTACTTGGCTTGTTGCCTGATCCCAACGCTGATTCGTGTCCTACAATATGCGGAACGGATATTGAGATTGTAGGGATTAGCGATAACTATACGGTGGATGGATGGTACTTAGAGTTTGGTGCATCGAACTTGGTTTACATGGAATCGGGCGTAATTACGCAGACGGTTGCGTGTCCATCAGGGATGGCAAATTACGGTCATCCTAATGGGCCAAATAATGGATATGAGGCTCCGCACCTCTTTTCGCAAGGAGGTGAATGGTTTCCGATGTTAGAAGTGGATACAAAAGATAATGGAGGATTCAACTACGATTTTACGATATACGGGGCAGATGAGTATGACTATGCTGGTGCTACTACTGTTGTTCTTTACTCAACTGATGGGGGCGCAACGTATGTTGAAGGTGGAACGGGTGGTGCTCCTGATGATAGCGGTTTAGTTATCAATGTGGATACAGGAACCGACTCTTTTATTTATCAGGTAGTCGTAACGCTTGCTAATGGATGTAAACTCTACAATCCCGCACCTCCTAATCTTGGAAGTCCTGTGGTTTACTTTATATTGGATGATCCGTTTTTGGGTAATTTTTCGGGTTGGACATTCAATGGAACGGATTTGCTTGACTTCAGGGAGAATATTCTGCCCAATCTACCCAATTGGATGTATGATGCAAGTGTGGTAGAGTCTGGCGATTCATTGTATGTGGTGTTTAGTGGCGTGAGCATACCAAATATTACGGTAGTGGATGCGCTCAGTAATCCTGTTGATTTGGATTGGGTGGTATTGAATAGTGTAATACCATGCCAGACCGTAACATTTACGGTGGTTAATCCGAGCGATACGTATATTCAGTATCTGCTAATAGGAAGTTATGTTGACCCTGCGAGCCTCTCCCTTGCTACTTTTACCGATCCCGATTTCATCTCTGATTTTGAGGCGAAACTTAGGGCTGATGGCTACGGCTCACTTGCAACGGCATCTATCAGTATTAATGGTAATGACGTGACGATTGGACTTGCTAATGCCAATGGACTTACCACAGGGTTTAGGTGGTTGGATAGCGCAATGAACACAGGAGATGTAACACTAACTAATTGTTAACTATATGAAAAAACTCAAACTCATTGCAATTACACTATTTACACTCTACTCGGTGGTGTGTTATGGGCAAAACACCCGTGACGAATATTTTAATGTAACAGGAAAGCCGACCTTTACGGCTCCCACAATTAAGGCTTATTCGGTTGACTACATTAACAAACAGGTTTGGCGATCTACCAGTAAGACTACCCCTCAATGGGTGCTTGAAACCGATCAGAACATTATCAATATGTATCTGGGCGTTCCAGGCGCAAAAGGTGATCCAGGCATTCCAGGTCGTGACGGTGTTTGTCCTTCTTGCCCTCCGACATCGGGTGGTGGATCGTTTCCTTATAATATCGTAATAGGAACGGGCAACGATGACGCTGCGATGGCTGCTGCCATTGATGCGAATGTGCAAAATAATAAGCCGATTTACTTAGTGGGTAATGTCACAACTGGACTAATTACCGTTCCTAAAAATGCTTTCAGGCTCACCATTATTGGTTACGGCTCCAAGTGGAATGTAAAATCGTCTGCATCGGGCGCATTAAAAAGAACTACCCCCTCTAATAATTCGGAGGCAAATGAATATATCGTTGCAAGGTTTATCATTGAGGGAATTGAGTTTGTAGGAAGTCAAAATCAGGTTGCTCTTGACTTGGGAGCAAGCTATATGAGTGCATACAGGGATTTAAAGTTTGATGGCTTTTTGGAAGCGATTCACCTACGGTTTGCATTACGAACACTCATTGAGAACTGCGAGGCGGTCAATTGTGTGAATGGATTTTTAGCCGATATGGGAAACTGGACGGGCGCAGATAACGCAAACAGCCAATCCAATCATACCACAATGATAGATTGCAGGGCTTATATGCCATCCAACGGACAGGTTGCTTATGGATTCTATGCTGCATCAGGAGGTGTGGTTCGTGACTGTATCATAGAGGGTTTTGTCGTATCAAAAGGAATTGACTTTAACGGTCGCAACTCTAATGTGGTCAAAGATTTCACTATTGAGAACGTGCATTTTGAATGTGTGAACGGCTCAACGGTGGCGTTTATCAATATCGAATCATTTGCGGGCGGAACGGTAACTATCAATAAAGCATTTGGTCAACACGCCTCGATGTTCTTAAATGCCAATTCCACGTCAGGGCTCGGATTTGTTGACATCAGCAATGTTCCGTGGTGGGTTGCTAAGGGTGGAAAATTCTTTAAAACATCAAACATATCTTTAAACTTTAAATACAACGAAGCGTTCAGAGGCATCAACTCAGCAATGTGGGAAGGAACTGCGCCTCAAGTTTGCGGTGGAAGTGGATGCGGTTACAACCGATACACCTTCACCGATATACCACGTTGAAACGATCATACTCTAACCCTCAACACCCCCTGTTAGATGGCGTGGCGTATGTCCAAAGAACAAACTGAAAAAAGCGGCGAGTGGCTGTATCGTGCAGTCATGGGCGTTTTTATTGTTTCCATGTGGCACAAGGTAGATTCTATCGCCGTATTAGATAGCAGGGTTACTGCTCTCGAAAAACGAACCGATAAAATTGAAGGTGTGCTGTTTGCTCCTGCGTTTGAACGTAAGAGGCAGATGGAGTCTAATTTAAGACAAACCGACTCGTTAACTAAATTGATGTCGGAAAGCATAAGGGACTCGCAATATCAGTTAAGGATTGTGGACTCGCTACTCACGGCATCGAATTAACCAACATCTAACAACAAAAATCAAACAACATGAAAAAACTACTTGAAATCTTGAAGGCTGCGCTAACCAAGTTTAGTGCTATCAACATGACGCAATTTGTGGGTATCGGTACGCTGATAATCACATCTTGGCAGGGGGCAAATTTGATTGATCCTGCAATGGTATTACTACTCACATCCGCACTTACTTTGGTGCTGAAGCTATGGCAGTCAAGTAAAGAGCTTGTATCAACAGGTTTTAACCTTGACTGGGCAGTTTGGGTATCGGGACTTAGCGGTATTGTGATTGGATTCTTTGATAGCTTCATATCTAACGGCGCAATTATGTCGTGGCTATTTGGCGATAAAGTGAATATGGCTTTAATGGTTTATATGGCTATCACTATTTTGCTGCGTACCGGATTTTCCAATCAATCTGCCAATAGTGTTGCTTCCCGTAAAATGGGTAAATGACCAAAACAAACAATATCCTAATAACTATCATAGCGGTGGCGGTCATTGGCTGCTACCTGCTATGGTATTTTGATCCCAAGGGAAGGTTTGATCCGATTGCAACGGGGAGAGATACCACGATCATCAACTTACCTCCCATTTCCATTGACCTGCCACCCTCGCAGTCGCCTACTATCATCTATCAGCCCATCCCCAAAAATGTGGACTCCTTGGCGGTTGTTCGTGACTATTTTGCCATCAGGCAGTACAGGGATAGCACAGAGAATGATACGGTGAAAATCATTATTCATGAAAGCGTGGGGCAGAACCGGGTAATGGATCGAAAGTTTGACTGGAAGCTAAAACTTCCCATTACGACCGTAATAGAGACGCATACAGAGCGAACAAGAAAGCTGCTTGTTGGAGGACTGGTGAGTAAAGATAGTGTACGTGTGGGCGTGTATTTTAGTGCTGCGTACCAAAATAAAAAGGATATGATATTTGTGGCAGGATATGATCCGTTTCTAAGGTCAGGGATGGGTGGCGTGTTGATGCCGATAAAGTTGAGGAGGGATAATTAATAAGCATGACCAAAATCATAGACTATTCATCTAAGCACATCAAGGGTTATGGTGGCAAGAAGGTACTGATCGACATCGACTTTTTACCTACCATTCAGATCATTGATGATGAATGTAAGGCGCATGGATTTATTTTTTGGGTGACAAATTCGTACAGAAAAGATGCGGACATTCTGAGTGGTACGGTCGTGACACCTGCGAACATGAGCAATCACAAGGTTGGTCACGCTCTTGACGGGAACTTGCAGCACATAGCAAGTGGCGAGTGGTTTAATTCGGGCATGATGGGTGACGGGAAAGGAATTGATGAGGCGTTAATTCAGGCAATAATAGCTAAGGGTGTTCGCTACGGTGGTAACTTCCGCAAAGCAGATAACGTACATTTTGACGATGCGCTCAATGTGAAATCGCCTGATGTTTGGAAAGAGAAGTATCGGGTGTTGCAGGGAGAGTGATGTTACTCGCCACGCTTCCAAGCAATAACATCGTCAATATCTAAGCAATTTAAACCATTTTTAAGCACCACATGAAGCGGTGCGGTGGTTATCCAAATAAAACTTTTTCATTTTTAGAAAAAGCATCCAAGCACCCGTCACGGAATTGAATCATTTTTTCTTTGAAATCGCCATCGACTTCAATTTTATCATTAAAGTTTTCAAGCACGCTATTCAATCCATTTGCAATCCTTTTACAATCTTCTACGCTTAAATCGCCATCGCAATCGGAGTGGTCAAATAGGGGCATCAAATCATGGTTTATTGATGTTAGATTCTTAAATCCATTATCGCCATATCCAATGTACTCATCAAGGTTTACTCCTATTTGAGCAGCTAAAGAATAGCGAAACCTGTTGAAGCTACCGTATGAACCATTCCAACAGTTGTGTGTTGTGTCTAATCCCATTTTCCTTTAGTTTTTAAACACCAAACCCCCTCATCAGATGGAAGCTGAATCGGGGGTTAGTGTGGTTGTACGTCAGTACAATTTCTTAACTGTATGCTTCCATCATACGCCTGCAAATATACCAACAAATTTCCTAAATTTACAAAAAAATAAAAGTCATGAGAAAAATCCTACTATTTATTGCAGTTGTCTTGGTTTCGTGCAATTCAAGCACCCGCATGAGAACCTCTGAAATTGATGAAATCGTTCGGCAGTTATCCGAAAACGATACGGTAAGATTGGAGCCACGTGCCTATAATTTCACGGGTTACAAAGATATATTGGTGAAAGCCTATTTTGATTTGAATGGGGCTACCATTATAGCCGATTCGATGCTGCAAACCACTTTCAATGACAATCACTTTTTATTCATACTGGATTCGGTAGGCACGATGAAAAACGGAGCTATACGAGGCGCAAATGGCAGAACCGAAAGCATCAAATCAGGTTGGTTCGGGGCGGTGAAAGTGCTGAAATCTGCTCTGATCGAAAACATCAATTTTACCAACTGTGACAAATTCGGGGTGTACGTGATGGGTGATCGGAAGGTCACAGATGACATCACCGTAATAACAGGTTGCACCTTTGATCTCACCATGAGAGAGGGCTCAGGATATGGGGTTTGGAATCAGTACGGTACGGTAAATCTATTTAACAATAAGTTCTTTCGCTGCCGACACGCTGTTGACTGCGGTAGCGAGGGAAACATTACCACCATAACAAACAACGAGTTTCGGGGCTGCTTTTACATTCCAATTCATCAACACCGATACATAGGTGATTCAACGGGGCAAGGCATGACAGTCGCTTATAATAAGTTTTTTGATCCCCAGTACCCACAAATTGACATCGGGATTCCGTTTAAGGGTAAAAATATTGTGACCAAAAATTGGTTTATCGGAAACAAAATTGGAATCATGGGAAGAGATACCATACCATTTTGGGATAACATCATGAATGGAAGAGAGATGAAACCTGCGCCCGTTGTAACATCCAATAAGACCCTATTTCAGGTTGGCGAGAAAATGACACTACGGGCAACAGGGTACTCGACCTATCTCTGGAATAATGGCGTGCGAGGCAGTCAAACGACAACGACATTTCGTTTACCAATGGTGAAATGCTTTTCAGTTTTCGGTGATGGACTGGTTGACACTACAACGGTTTTGGCAGTTGACACAGGTGCTTATTTCGGGTTCTATGCCATGAGTGCAAGTGGAAAGATTGAGGTTTATTCAGGTGAGCGATTAGTGAAAACACTACAAGGCTCGCAGCTTTACAATTACGATTATTACCTATTCAGACTTCCTGACGTGTGGTTAAAAGTTCATGTCGGCAACTACACCTATCTTGATAATATTGTAAGATCAGGAGGCTTTTATGATACGTTTGAGGAAGGGCTGAAAGTGAAATTGAAATACATGGGTGCTGCCTCTGTTTCCCGACCATACGTGAACCAATTGGATGGATTCAGACCGCTCATGATTAAGGTGAGTTCGGGATGGGTGGAGGTGAGGTAGTTGTACCATTATACTGCTGTACTATTATAATGCTGTACACTTTTGCCTGTCAACCATATCACCACATTAAAAGAAAGGCAATGATATATAAATTTACACTAACAATTATTTATATGCGTGAATCTGTACGAATAGGTAAGATTTGCGAATTGCGGGAAACGGATGTTATGTACAATTTATTTTTTACTTTTTGCCAGCGCACGTTTGACGTATTTAGTAATCGGTTCAATTAGTGATTTTGGTACACGAAAAGAAATTGTTTGCGTTTCTTCTTTGTATTGGCTTTTGCGTCCTGCTCCTGTACGCTTACCACCGTGAGTTGAATTGTTCTCCATATTGTTTGCACCCTCCTATTTTATAAACAAATGTTCCACCTGTTTTGAGGCTTCTAATTATAGCATAAGGCCAATGCCTTTCTACTATTTCAAATCTTGCCTTGTTGATTATAAATAACTCCATATTTATTTAGCTCTGTTTAAGTAAACTTTTGCTAACTTTTCGGCATCATATAGCCTTGCAAACATTGTGCTCACAAGTCTCTTACCATTCACTTCGCAAGTAAAAAACTCTCTTTTTGTGCCTGTCTTTTGAAATTTTATAACCTGTACAGATTCACCAGTTTTAGGGTTAGTGATGTTGCTTACGGTTTGAATTTTTTTAAACTTTTCCATGTTGTTTCGTTTTGTTGATACAAATATACGCACTTATTTTGATTCTGCAAACAATTTCAAGATTATTTTTGTTAAATTGTGTAACTAATTGAAAGCCAACGCAAAAAAAAAGTAAAAAATAAATTGTACATAACAGCACATTGGCGGCATTAAAACGACCGCCAATCTGCAA
>ERZ650308.1257-NODE-1257-length-13255-cov-23.841061_pt1 | contig 13255 bp, 8 predicted proteins | sample MGYA00376244_ERZ650308 | MGnify/ENA primary metagenome ERZ650308 (study PRJEB26733, sample SAMN07839295) | wastewater metagenome | biome: small river; feature: stream; material: water | place: USA: North Carolina | collected 2016-04-26 ...
GAATACTTTACCTGTTTATCAAAATAAATATGGCGCAGGATATGGAGCGTTTTATGGAGCAGATGAAGATAAATTTTTTAACGATCAATTTGATATTAATGGAGACGGGACAAATGACTTGTCAGTCCCATTTACAGAAGACGCTTCATACGGAGCAGCTTTTGATCCAAATTTAAATGTTTATCAATGGAACTCTATCTTTCCTGAGTTACCTGGTTACCGCAAGGCTACTCCATGGGTTGCAGGAAAAAATAATCCAAATTCATTTTTTGTAGACGCTTTGACTACAACAAATTCGGTTTCTTTCGGTAAAAGTACCGAACAAACAACTTTCCGAGTTGGATTTACTAATAAAATGCAGGAAGGGGTTGCGCCTAATGCATTGTTAAAAAGAAATACATTAACTTTTTCAGCTTCACAAAAGTTAAATGAGAAATTAACAATAACAGGAGATTTTTCATTCACAAACAACAACGGAAGAGGTAGAAATGGAACTGGATATAGTTCTGGAAATCCAATGCAAGCCTTTAGACAATGGTGGCAGACTAATGTTGACGTACAAGAACAAAAAGAAGCATTTTTTAACACTGGTAAAAATATTACTTGGAATACCAATTCTCATATAGATTTGTCTCCGATTTATACAGATAATGTATATTGGAATACCTATAAAAACTATCAAAGTGATAGTAGAGATAGATACACTGGTAACTTTGGAGCAACACAAAAAGTAAACAATTGGTTTAATATTGTTGGAAAATTTGCTTTTGATAGTTACTCAGAAATAAGAGAAGAAAGAATCGATGTTGGTTCAGCTGACGTTTCAGATTATACTGTTACTAACAGAAAAGCTTCTGAAATTAATTACGACATCATGGGTAACTTTAATCATGATTTCAGCAGTGATTTAAATTTTAATGGTTTAGTTGGTTATAACGTACGTGTTAACAAAAATAATTCCTTAGCTGCTTCAGCTAATGGAGGATTAGTAACGCCAGGTTTATTTACCCTTTCAAACTCAGTAAATCCTCTTACATCATTAGATTATAACAAAGTAGATTATACCAAACGAGTAGAAGGAGTTTTCGCAAAAGCCGGGATTGGGTATAAAGAGACTTATTACCTAGATGCATCGATAAGAAAAGATAAATCATCAGCCTTACCTTCTAGCAACAACGAATATTATTACCCTGCAGTTGCATCAACATTAATCTTTTCAAATTTAATTAAAAAAGATTGGTTAACATTTGGAAAATTTAGAGCTAATTATGCTGAGGTTGGAAACGACACTTCTCCTTATCAAGTATTGAATACCTATAATGTTGGAGCTGCCTTTAATGGAAATGCTTCTGCAAGTAATCCAAGTGCTTTAAATAATGCTAATCTAAAATCCGAAACCAGTAAAGAATTTGAATTAGGATTAGAGGCACAATTTTTAAATAATAGATTAGGAATTGATTTTTCATACTACAAAAGAAAAACCATCGATTTAATTACACCAATTACGGTATCTAATTCTACAGGAGCATCAAACCTTTGGTTAAATGGTGGGGATATGGAAAACACAGGATACGAAGTTGTGCTAAACGCTACCCCAATTAAAACATCGAGTTTTTCATGGGATGTTAAAGTAAACTGGTCTACCAACAAAGGAATTATTACAAGATTAGCTGAAGGAATTGAATTCATGCAACTAGCATCAGTTCAAGGTGGTGTAACTTTAGGTGGAGCCTTAAATGAGCCTTTTGGGGTTATTAGAGGAAAAGATTTGGTTTATCATACCAATGGACAACCAATTGTTAAAACTAATGGATATTACCAATTAACAAGTGGGACAACAGAAAAAATAGGAAATATAACTCCAGATTGGACTGGGGGTGTAAAAAACACTTTCAAGTACAAAAGCTTTAGTTTAAGTGCATTAGTTGATGTTCAAAAAGGTGGAGATGTATTTTCATTAGACACATGGTACGGTTACGCAACAGGATTGTATGACTTTACTGCAGGGACTAACGAATTAGGAAATCCAGTACGTAATTCAAAAGCTTCAGGTGGAGGAATTATACTGCCAGGTGTTCAGGCTGATGGATCTCCAAATACAGTTAGAGCGGCAGCCGATACCTATGCTAATCCATGGGGCTATGCTAGAGCAGCGCAATCTCAACACGTATACGATGCTTCTTTTGTTAAACTAAGAGAAGTTAGTTTATCTTATGTTTTCCCAAAAGACTTAATTAATAAATTGTCTATTGAGAACTTATCTTTCTCATTGATTGGAAGAAACTTGTGGATAATTCACAAAAACACACCATACTCAGATCCAGAAGCAGGTTTAGGTTCAGGTAACGTTCAAGGATACCAATCTGGAGCTTACCCTGCAGTAAAAGAGATCGGAGCAAGTTTAAAATTTGAATTTTAAAAATGAAAAATATGAAAAAATATTTATTAATATTAGCTTCAATAATCATTGCTAGTTGTGCTAGTGATGAAAAATTTGAAGAACTGAATAAAGACCCTAACAATCCAACATCTGTGTCTTCGGAAGCACTATTTACTTCAGCAACGAAAGCATTATTTGATCAAATGGAAAGTACAAATGTCAATAATAACATATACCGTCTTTTATCTCAATATTGGACTGAAACAACTTATGTTGACGAAAGTAATTACGATTTTAACACTCGAGCTATTCCTCAAAATCATTGGAGTAGAATTAGCAGAGATGTGCTATTTGATTTGCAGGATGCAAAAAAATTAGCTTCAAATGATAAACAAAAAGCAATGATTTCAGTAATTGAAGTATATGCTTGGCAACAAATGGTAGATACTTATGGAGACATTCCATATACTGATGCTTTAAAAGGAGCAGAGGAACCAACACCCGCTTATAATGATGATGCAGCAATCTATACTGACTTAATAGTAAGAATTAATGATGCAATAACCAAATTAAACGGAGCTGGTACAGGATACACATCTGCAGATATTATTTTTAACGGAGACATTGCAAAATGGAAGAAATTTGCTAATTCTGTTAAACTAAAAATTGCCATGAGAATGGCAGATGCAAATAACAGTGTTGCTCAAACAACAGCTCAAGAGGCAGTAAATTCTGGAGTTTTAAATTCAAATAGTGACAATGTTGTTTTAAATTATCTTGGATCTACTCCAAATACAAATCCACTTTGGTTAGATTTAGTTCAATCTGGAAGAAGCGACTTTTTACCAGCTAACACAATTGTTGATCATATGAATGCAAAAAATGATCCAAGAAGAGCATTTTACTTTGACAATAATATGGGAGTTAATGTATATTCTGGTGCAACTTATGGAGCAGTTAGTAACTTTTTAAGTTATTCACATATTGGCAAAGTGATGCATCAACCAACATTCAGAGGAGTGTTGTTAGACTATGCTGAAGTTAGATTTTTATTAGCTGAAGCTATAGAAAGAGGCTATGCTGTAGGAGGTACCGCAGCTGCGCATTATACTGCTGCTATAGAAGCCAATATGACTGACTGGGGTGTTGCTTCTGCAGATATTGCAACTTACATAGCTAGAACCGATGTTGCTTATGCAACTGCAACAGGTACTTGGAGACAAAAAATTGGTTTACAATTTTGGTTAGCAATGTATAATAGAGGCTTTGAAGGTTGGTCTGTAAAAAGAAAATACGATGCTCCTTCATTCAATACTGCTGCTGTATCTGGTTTACCTTTACCAACTAGATATACTTACCCGTTGAATGAGCCAACACTAAATAAAACCAACTATGAAGCAGCTAAAACTGCAATGGGTGGAGATACTCAAACAACAAAAATATTCTGGGATAAATTTTAAGTTTTTTTTGATTAGTTGATAAGAAACCATCAGCCTTTGGCTGGTGGTTTTTTTTGTATTCAATAAAAAGGTATTTTGACTAAACTTTACTTAAAAACAGCAAATTTGGCAATGGAATAATTAAAAAATTAAGGTATAATTAGGATTATTAACAAATTATTAAGAGTTTTGCTTCACTAATTCAAAATAATTAAAAAAAATGAAACTAAAATTAAAAGGATTCTTAGTGCTATTAGTAGCACTTGTGACGCAAATTACTTTTGCTCAGGAGAGAACCGTTTCAGGAACTGTTTCTGACAATGCTGGATTGCCTTTACCTGGCGTGAGTGTATTGGTTAAAGGAAGTAAATCTGGAACTCAAACAGATTTTGATGGTAAATTTACTATCAAAGCTACACCAAGTCAAACCTTGGTATTTAGCTATATTGGTATGAAATCTCAAGAAGTTTCTGCAAATTCTGTAACTGTTAATGTAAAACTTAAAGACGAAACAAATGTTTTAGACGCTGTTGTTGTCGTTGGGTATGGTACACAAACAAAGAAAAGATCTACAGATGCAATATCGAGAGTAACTGCTAAGGACATTCAACAAATCCCTGTTGCAAACGTTCAAAATGCTTTAGTTGGAAAGTTAGCTGGAGTTCAAGTTACTCAAACAAACGGAAAAGTTGAGGGAGGAATTAGCATTAGAGTTAGAGGTGCTGCTAGTATAAGTGCTGGTAAAGAACCTTTATACGTTTTAGATGGAGTTCCACTTATTACTACAAATGAGTCTAGTAATGGAGCACCAACAAACCCATTATTAACATTAAGTACGAATGAAATTGAATCCATTGACGTGCTTAAAGATGCATCATCTGCTGCTATTTATGGAGCAAGAGGTGCAAATGGTGTTGTAATTATTACTACAAAGAGAGGTAAAGAAGGAAAGGGAACTTTTACAATCAACATGTCTCAAGGTGTTAGTGAAGCAACCAAAAAAAGAAAATGGTTAAATGCTAAACAATATGTAGAGTTGTTTACTGAAGCTTCTATTAATGAGTTAGGTGATGCTACTGAGGCAGAAGACACTTTTGATTTCCTAGCACAAGGAACTGATTGGAGAAATAATGAAGTAGACTCTGATTGGCAAGATACAGCATTTCAAAGAGGGCATACAAAAGATGTTGATTTTTCAACCTCAGGAGGTGATGCAAATACTAAATATTTTTTCTCAGGAGCTTATAACAATACTAATGGTATTATTAACAGTAACTCCTTAGAAAGAATAACTGCTAGAACAAACGTTTCTCACAAGGTGACTGATCGATTAACTGTTGGTATGAACTTAAGTTTTTCTAGAGCTCAAATTAATCGTGTTCAGGATGATAATGCCTTTACTACACCTTTACAAGCGGTAGCTCAGTCTCCTCTTTCACCAATTCGATTGGAAGATGGTACGGCTAATCCAAATACTTTGTATGCAAACTATTTATTAGCAATTGATAATTCATTCTGGAAAACTTTAATTAGAAGAGTAACTGGTAAAGTGTATGGAGAGTTTAAAATTTCTTCACATTTTAAAGCAAATAGTGATTTTTCTTATGATTTAATGTCACAATCAGAAGATAGCTGGAACGGAAAAAACACACCTTTCCAAGCAACTGATGGAGATGTTTTTGCAAGTTCAGTAAATAATGAAACTTATATCACAAGTAACTATATTACGTACGATCAAACATTAGCAGATAAACATTCTATTAATGCAGTTGTAGGTATGGAGTTTAACAAATTTAATAGAAGATATCAAGATGTTACTAGTATCTATTTTCCAAATGACAACTTTCAAACCATCGATGGTGGAGCCGAAGTAAATGGTGGAAGTGGAAATGAAACTGATTATACATTTGTATCGCAATTTGGAAGAGTAAGTTATTCATTTGATAACAAATACCTTTTCAAAGCAAGTATTAGACGTGATGGTTCATCTCGTTTTGGTATAAACAATCGTTTTGGAACTTTCCCTGCAGTATCTGCTGGATGGGTAGTTTCAGAAGAAAGTTTCTTAAAAGAAAATAAAGTTTTATCTTATTTGAAAATTAAAAGTAGCTGGGGAAAACTTGGTAACGCTGAAATTGGAAATTTTGCTTCAAGACAATTTTACAGACCAAATTCTTATAATTTAAGAACAGGACTTACATTTGCTCAAGCAGGAAATCCAAACTTAACATGGGAAAAGTCAGCTCAGATCGACCTTGGTACAGAAATTGGGTTATTTAACAGAGTAAATTTAGAGTTTGATTACTACAAAAAGACAACAGATGGTTTATTGTTTAATGTTCCACTTGCTTTAAGTTCAGGTACCACATCAATTAATCAAAATATTGGTGAATTAGTAAGTAAAGGAGTTGAATTTGTAATCAACACAAAAAATATTGACTCTGAAAATTTCAAATGGTCTACTAGTTTGAATATTACAACCAATAATTCAATTGTTAATGCTTTACCAAATAATAATGCTGATGTTATTAACACATTCACCATCAACAGAGTTGGTGAAAATGTATCGTCTTTCTACTTGAAAGAGTATGCTGGTGTTGATCCTGCTAATGGGGATGCTTTATTTTATCTTAATACAAAAAATGCTGATGGTACTTTGAACAGAGCGACTACTAACAATTATGGTGCAGCTCAAAGAGTTATAGCTGGGAATCCTTTTCCAACTTTAATGTCTGGTTTAACAAATACTATTAACTATAAAGGTTTAGATTTTACATTTACATTTCAAGGAGAATGGGGAGCTAGTATCTATAATTCAGCAGGGCTTTATCAATCAGTTGCTGCAGACTATTTCGACAACCAAAGTATTGACCAATTAAACCGTTGGAGAAAACCGGGTGATATTACAAATGTTCCACAAGCTAGACTTTATGGTGGAAATGGTACAGGTCACTCAACTCGTTTCTTAGACAATTCTGATTTTATTCGTTTAAGAAATATGACAATCGGCTATACTTTACCAAATAAAGTAGTTAAAGATCTAGGTATGAGTAGTGTGCGTTTCTATGCAACAGGTGTAAATTTACTTACATTTACGAACTATTCTGGATATGACCCAGAAGCTAGAAGAGATGATGTAGACGGATCTGGTGTTGGAAGAATTGGAGAGGAATTTTACTCTGCTCCTCCTGCCAGAACAATAGCATTAGGTGTAAATATTAATTTCTAAAAATTTCAAATATGAAAGCAAATCAATATATAATATATACACTTTTCGCAGCTCTTTTCATTAGTTGCGAAAGTGAGTTAGATGTTCAACCTAGACAAAGAGAAGATGCAACCATTTCTCTTAGTACAGAAAAAGGTATTAAAGATATTTTAACTGGAACTTATGCAATTGCAGCAACCGGTGACACTTATGGAGGTAGAATTTTAGTAGCTGCCGATTTACTTGGACAAACAGGTGCAACTGCTACTACAGATTTAAGATGGTTTGGAACCTTTGCTGAATTTAGACATATGTATGCAAAAACAATGTTAGTAAACAATCAATTTGCACAACAGATATGGGCTAGAAATTACGAAATGATCAATTCTGCAAATACAGTAATTGAAAACATAAGTAAAGTTGAAAGCGCAGATGACCAAAAAAGAATGGTTGGCGAAGCTAATTTTTTAAAATCTTTAGCTTACTTTGACTTAGTTCGTTTCTTTGGTAAGCAATATGAAGCAGGTAAAAATAATACGCAACTAGGTGTAATTATTAGAGACAAAGCTATTAGTGACTTTACAATTGACCTTTCAGCAGAAAGAAGTAGCGTAGAAGCTGTGTATGCGATAGTAATTTCAGGACTTAATAAAGCATTTGAAGATCTTCCTGAAGACAATGAATTTTATGCTAACAAGTATGCTGCAAAAGCCCTTTTAGCTAGAGTTTATTTGCAAATGCAAAACTATCCTGCTGCAAGAGATGCTGCTAATTATGTAATTCAAAATAGTGGTGCTGATTTATCAAGTAAATATGCAGATGCTTTCAATCATGATACAAATCAAATAGAAGATATTTTCGCTATTCAAATTACAAAACAAACTGGTGACAATCAGGTTGTGAATCATTATGCATCAGAAGCAAATGGTGGAAGAGGTGGAGATATTGCCATTACTGCAAACTATTTGAATAAATTTGATGATGTAAATGATGATAGAAGAAATTTCAACAAAATAAATCCAGCAAATAATAGAAGACTAACTTCTAAATTTACATCTCAATTTGGTGATGTAGGAATTATTCGTTTGGCTGAGATGTATTTGATTAGAGCTGAAACTAATTTTAGAGAAAACACTACTGTTGGAGCTACTCCATTAGCCGATATTAATAAGCTAAGAACAAGAGCAAATGCAGTTAATTTTACTACACTAACTTTAGATAGAATTCTAAGAGAAAGAGAATTAGAGTTAGGAATGGAAGGATTTAGAATTCATGATATCAGAAGAACGGGTGGAAGTGTAACTTCTAGTCTACCTTGGACTTCTGACAAATTGCTATTCCCAATTCCATTAAGAGAAATTGATAGTAATAAAAAAATTACTCAAAATTCAGGTTATTAAATCAATTCGTTTAGAATTAAATTAATGACAATAGTAAAAACCATCAGCCTTTGGCTGGTGGTTTTTTTTTGTATCTTTGCACCATGGAAAAAGAAAACATAATATTCGGAATACGCGCCATTATTGAGGCCATACAAGCAGGAACTGCAGTAGACAAAGTCTTTATTCAAAAAGAAATTGCTGGCGAACTGATGAAGGATTTAATGAAGGTGATGAAACGTGCCAATATTAATTTTTCCTATGTACCAGTAGAAAAACTAAACCGCTTAACACCTAACAACCACCAAGGAGCAGTGGCTAGCATCTCTCCTATAGGTTTTATGGAATTGGAACATTTAGTAGAATCAACCATAGAATCGGGGAAACAACCTTTATTCTTAATCCTAGATCAAATCTCTGACGCCCGTAATTTTGGGGCAATAATTAGAACTGCCGAATGCACCGGTGTTAATGGCATCATCGTACAAAAAGCAGGTTCAGCACCTGTCAATGGAGATACTGTAAAAACTTCTGCTGGCGCTGTATTCAATGTGCCTATTTGTAAAGTAGAACATATTAAAGATGCTATCTTTTACCTACAGGGTTCTGGTATTAAAACCGTAGCTGCTACAGAAAAAACAGAACAAAACATTTACGACATTGCTTTGAACGAACCGGTAGCCATCATCATGGGATCAGAAGATAGAGGGATTAATCCTTCTGTATTAAAAATCGTAGACGAAAAAGCAAAACTTCCTATGTTTGGGACAATCGGATCACTAAACGTATCTGTTGCTTGTGGTGCCTTTCTATACGAAGCAGTTAGACAAAGAAGTTAGAAATAAAATCTTCAAATTTGTATAACAAATAACCGAATCAACAAATAACCCATTACTCCAATGGAAGCTCCTTTAGCAGAACGCATTCGTCCACAACAACTAGAAGACTACATTAGTCAACAGCATCTTGTGGGACCAAATGGTTCACTAACGCAGCAAATTGCAAAAGGGATTATACCTTCATTGATCTTTTGGGGACCTCCAGGAACTGGTAAAACCAGCTTAGCCCAAATTATTTCGCAAGAATCCAAACGTCCATTTTATACCTTAAGCGCCATTAATTCTGGCGTAAAAGACATTCGCGAAGTCATTGAAAAAGCCAAACAAAGTGGCGGTCTATTTACGTCCAAAAATCCTATTTTGTTCATCGATGAGATTCATCGTTTTAGCAAATCCCAACAAGATTCCTTATTAGCCGCTGTAGAGAAAGGTTGGATTACTTTAATTGGAGCTACAACTGAAAACCCAAGTTTTGAGGTAATTCCCGCACTCCTATCCCGCTGTCAAGTGTATACTTTGAATGCCTTTAATAAAGAAGATTTAGAAGCATTATTGCACAGAGCTATGCAAATGGATGTCATTTTAAAAGAAAAGAACATCCAATTAACCGAAACAGAAGCGCTGTTGCGACTTTCTGGCGGAGACGGACGCAAACTATTAAATCTTTTTGAACTGGTTGTAAACGCCTCTAATGTGGACGAAATTTTAATTACCAACGATCGCGTACTTGAATTAGTGCAGCAAAATACCGTATTGTATGATAAGACTGGAGAACAACATTACGATATTGTTTCGGCCTTTATTAAATCAATTCGTGGAAGCGATCCTAATGGTTCGGTCTATTGGCTTGCCCGAATGATTGAAGGTGGAGAAGATGTGAAATTCATTGCAAGACGCATGCTAATACTTTCTAGTGAAGATATTGGCAATGCCAATCCAACCGCCTTTATTATGGCAAACAACACCTTTCAAGCGGTAGCCACTATTGGTTATCCTGAAAGCCGAATCATACTGAGTCAATGCGCTGTGTATTTAGCAACCTCCCCAAAAAGTAATGCGTCTTATCAAGCCATCGGGAAAGCACAACAAATCGTAAAACAAACCGGAGATCTTTCTGTTCCAATTCACTTGCGCAATGCACCTACTCCCTTAATGAAAGAGCTAGGTTATGGCGAAGACTACAAATATTCGCATGACTATGCCAATAATTTTGCCGAACAAGAATTCTTGCCCGATGCAATTACAGGAACTACAATCTATGAACCTGGAAATAACACACGAGAAAATTCTACCAGAGAATTCCTGAAAAACAGATGGAAAGAAAAATATAGGTATTAATCGAAGTTTTCTAGTTTATATAAAATTCAACATTCGAAAAATTACCACCCATTTGATAAGAAAATCTACATTATACTTTAGTTCAATATTGTAGACTAATTTATACAATTTGCTCGATATTGACACAATTACTTATTAATCGCTAATTCTTTTAACTTTAGATAGACTTTACGTTCAAAATCAGTAATTACTCGTTTCTCTTTCAACATCAAATCAGCGTATTTGCCATTAGCCTCAAAAACATATACAGAATCTAAATTGATGTAAAACATTTCAATTCCTTTCGAATATTTATCGTTTGAATATTCGTATATAAAATCTGGATCTCTTCGGTTCTTTGCTGAGCAAAAGAAATCATTTTTTAACTCACATTGATAAAATGCTTTGTTGTAGGTTAATCTTTTATTTCCAAAATTATTGGCCAAAGTATCTACTAACATATAAGTATCTTGGGCATCTGGATAAGTTGAACTATACCTGAAAATATTACAACTTGACAATAATGTCGTTACAACAAAGATTATTATACAACCAATATAAAATCTTTTATTTATCATAAATATTACAATTTAAAACTTCACTGCTACTTTTTCTGATACTAATTTTTCGCTTTCGTAATACTCAAAAAACCATTGATTGTCCTTCTGAATCAACACCCCTTGGTTCATGCCTTTTGAAGCAATAAACAAGTCAGAGCGAGAGGTTTTGTACAATTTATACACCACTTTAGGACTAGCGTCAACTAACTGATAGCCTGTGACAGTGGCTTGAGCATACAACAAATCTGAAGTAGATTTTTCAACAACAGCAGTAGGAACAGTTGACACAACAGTTGGAGTAACTTCCCTTTGTATTGCTACAACTGGATTAGCCGCTGAAGATTTTTCGAATTGATAATGCAAATTAGTTACAGAAACAAAGGCTTTTTTTAACGCATCGGCATAAGCCAACTCAGTATCTTTTTCTTTAGAATATCCCGTTTCTGATTTAAAAATTATTTTACCAGTACAATCCTTTAATTCAATGTACATTTTCGTAGCCAAAAAAGCATTTTCTTTCACAATATCATAATACAATAAATCACAACGATCTGCGTATTCATTTGGTAATATCTCATTCGAATAATACGCATTAAATCCTGCAGTGTTAAGATATGCTTTGGAAATTGTACAAAGACGGTATTGGTTATTAGTACGAATAAAGTCAAATTTCAAAGGGATGATTACAGCTTTGAAGTTATTCACGTTTTGAGCAAAACAAAACGAAGTAAACAACAATACAAATAGTAGTTTTTTCATAATTACAAATAGTTTTTAAGATCTAATAAATGGTTAATTTCAATAATATTTTCGGGTTTATACTCTTTATTAGGATTGAAAAAAAGCGCTTCCATTCCAAAATCCAAGGCCCCTTGTACATCGGCTTCTAAACAATCACCGATCATGATACTGTGTTTTTTTTTGGCTTGAGCCAAATCTAAAGCATGCTGATATATGATGGGATTAGGCTTCTTCACTCCTGCCATTTCAGAATTGGTAATCGTTTTGAAATAGGTTTCAATTTTTGAATTGGCAATTTTTTTATACTGAACGTTCGCAAACCCGTTGGTAATAATATGCAATTCGTATTTACTATTCAGATATTCTAATATTTCAATTGCACCGTCAAACAAATGATTATTGTCGGGCAAAAAAGTAATATAATCCTCTGCCATTTGATGAATAGCTTGATCTGAAATTGCATAATTCAGAGCATCAAAGGAATCTTTGAGTCGTTTGTAACGCAATTCTTCATGAGTAATTTTATCGTACTGATACAACTTCCAACAAGCCTGATTAATTGGTGCGTATTTTTCGATAAAATCGGCTATAGCAATTTCTGGATGATGTTGTTTGAATATCGTACCAAAAGCCATTTCAGAATTTTTATCAAAATCCCAAAGGGTATGATCTAAATCAAAAAAAACGTGCTGTATGTTTTTATATTTCATTCGTATAATTACAATATTCCTTGATCAACAAAACTAAAATAACTTGTTTCGGTTACTATGACATGGTCTAAAATGGCTATTTCTAAACTCTCTCCAGCCCGTTTTAATTTTTGAGTAATTTGGATATCGGCATCGCTAGGTTGTAAACTTCCAGAAGGGTGATTGTGACACAATACAATAGCAGTTGCTCCATATTCTAATGCCATTTTAAAAACCAATCGCACATCTACTACCGTACCGGTAATACCGCCTTTGCTTAATTGTGTTTTTGAAATCACCTTATTGGAATTATTCAAATACACGATCCAAAATTCTTCGTGAGGCAATTCGCCAATTATGGGTTGCATCACATCAAAAATTACTTTGCTTGAAGTAATTTTAACCCATTCAACTGTCTCTTCTACCCTGCGTCTTCTTCCTAATTCAAGTGCGGCAATTATGGTAATCGCTTTGGCTTCGCCAATTCCTTTAAATTGCATCAATTGCGACAAACTCAGTTTGCCTAAGGCATTTAAATTTTGGGTAACACTGGCCAACATTCGTTTGCTTAAATCGACTGCCGTTTCATTCCTGCTTCCAGATCCAATTAAAATCGCTATCAATTCGGAATCACTCAAGGCATTTTTACCTTTAAGCATCAATTTCTCCCGAGGTTTATCATCTTCGGACCAACTACTAATGG
>ERZ650308.1260-NODE-1260-length-13251-cov-6.019021_pt1 | contig 13251 bp, 23 predicted proteins | sample MGYA00376244_ERZ650308 | MGnify/ENA primary metagenome ERZ650308 (study PRJEB26733, sample SAMN07839295) | wastewater metagenome | biome: small river; feature: stream; material: water | place: USA: North Carolina | collected 2016-04-26 ...
CGGAGCCGTAGCCGTAGCCGGAGCCGTCGCCGTCGCCGTCGCCGTCGCCGTCGCCGTAGCCGGAGCCGGAGCCGGAGCCGTAGCCGTAGCCGTAGCCGGAGCCGCTAGGCTGCATCGATCGACTCCCGGCTTGCGTCGCTGCACGGGATGGTCTCGATCACGCCGGTGAGTGCGATTTCGGCGAGGACTGTATCGACCTTGCCGGATGCGAGGCCGTGGACCGCGAGCCCGGACAGGGCGATCCCGCTCTTGACCCGCCAGGACCACAGACGCCGGCTGTCGCGCAGCACCGCTTGATCGCCCGTCTGGCTGACCAACCAACCTGCGTGCACGCCCGCCGAATAGCAGCGGCAGATCACGTAGCGACCTGCGAAGGGATGGGTCGGCGCGGAAGCAATGGCTCCGCCGAAGCAGCGCGCGATCTCGCGAGCCTGGCCAACCGTCAGATCATCGATGTTCATAGCGAACACTCCTGGTTCAGACGTGGAAGCAAACAAAGATCTCCACTATGGAGCTTTGCATGGTGTTCTCGACACAGCCAATACACGTCAAGCGGACGCATGTAGTCTTCGTGGTGTCCATCTGAGTTCTGGCCACCACAAAACATACACGGCTTTCGAACAATCATGCCCTTGGCAACGGCCCGTTGGAGAGCGCGGCGCGCCAAATCCTTTACCCGCCAATCTGGATTTGCCCGCTTCCTCTCCTGAAGTAGGCGGTACTGTTCGCGAGTTGGGCCTGGCCCCCGCGCCCGGCGCACGGCGGCGCGGGCATTATAGCACTGGCGACACAGCAGGGTTTTGTTATGGAACCGATTGTCCTCCGTCTCTTGGGAGAGACAATCAACGCAGATCCGGGACGGAACTGCTGCGGATTGGCGGAGCATGCGCAGATGTGCCCTCATCGCCGTCCTGGGCGCATGCTTGCACGGAGAGCAGATGTGATCTCGCCGCCTCAGCCGCGAGGGCGGTATGTTGGGCGAACCGCACTTTCGACAGATCGCCTCGACCATCGAGGTCTCCTCGCCGCCCCACGGCGGGGCTGATGGGGAGGATGATGCGCGGACCTAGATCCGCAGTCAAGCAGGAATTGCGGATTACACTCCGCGATGACGCCTCGACATGATGCGGCGTCGGCTCCGACTGCTCGCCAAGTGCGAGCCGCAGGCTGCGTTACCGATCGAGCGATGCGGAGCGCACGGCGCAGAGACTGTTTGACGTTCGCATGGGAACGGGCATAGGACAAAACCGCCCCGGAGATTGGCGTCTCCGAGGCGGCGGCCAAGGCACCGTATCAGCGGTCCTCGGCAGGCCGGTGCGGTGAAGACGCAACCGGCGTTTGGCGCGATCGATGTATCGCGTCTCGCGCCCCTAGTCGACATCCCGTACACGCCCGGATCGTCGCGGACGGACTGAGTCACGGTGGCGCAACGGTCTGTAGGGTACCACGGGGATGCGGTCATGCACCCGCAGGGCGCTGCGTAAGCTCGGAGCCCACGGACCGCCGGCAGTCGCTGATCCTGCCGAGAAGTTGCGAGCGACCATCTAGGCCGAGGCGACGGCGCTGGTGGGCCCGAGGCGGGGGCTGGCTCCGAGGCTGTCAGAAGCCGAGTGGCGGCAACATCGCGAGGGTGGGCAGGGGCCTGGCGCGTCCGCTATGGATCGCCAGGGACTCCCCTGCTCTGCCCAAACAAAGGCTTCACCAAGGCTGTCCTACTCAGGTGAAGAGCAGATCAGATAGGGACTCCTAGGGAGTCAGAGGGCTGAGGGCGCCGACTGCGGCGGGTCTAACTTGCCCGCTTGACCTTGGTATTCGCAGAGCGGGCGGTCCGCTTGGGCGGCGTCTCGGGCGTCTCGAACGCAACCACCACCGACCTGACGGCCTGCTGCTGCTCTGGACTCATCGTGTCCCAGTCGACCGCCTTGATGTGGGCGATAGCGCGATCCGCCGGCGTGTCGTCGAACTTGGCGTGGAAGCCAGCCCACCACTCCGGCGTCAGCTCGTATTCGCCGAGCGCCTGAGGCCATGGAAGTGAGAGCGCCTCAAGGAATTGCCTCGCCTTGAGGTGGTTTGAAGGCTCCCCCTTCTTGAGCCAGTTTCTGATGGTCTTTTCGTCAATGCCTACCACCCGCGCCAAGCTGCGCGCGGTGCGCTTCTCAACCATGTCCTCAAGGTTCTTGCGGAAGCTGGCCATGCCCTGACTATGCCAGATTGCGGAGCGCAATACGCGCGGCATCGGCTCCGCACTTGACTGCGGATTTGGTTCCGCGGTACCGTTTTGCGCATGACGAAAATCGCATCCTCCACCCGAGAGCTTCGGACGCAACTCCGGGCGTCCGGCCTCTCGATGCGAGCTCTGGCCAAGCGGGCTGGGGTCTCCGACAAAACTATGCGCCTGTTCATCGATGGAGGCCCGTCCAAGGCCCCGACGATTGAGGCCATTGAGATGGCCTTCGCTGCTCCGAGCGGCGGCACCGCTCACGGCGCCAGTGCAGATGTCTGTCATTAAACGCGGCTCCCGATCGTTGCTGTCGGTCGCCGAGGGTGAGGCACGTCGCAAACGTGTGTGCGTTTCCTCTCCTTGTCCAGCGAGGCTCAGCCTCCGCTTTGCGCGCGGGCCACGCTGATGCTTGCCCGCCACTCGCTCCACCAGTTCCCCGTTAATGGCCACGAGCTTTATCGTCCGACGATTGAGCACGCCAATCTCCGTATACTGGATTCTTCACTTTCGGTCGCTTCACGGTCGACCGTTTTTGGCAGTGAGCATACCCCTAGATATAGCGCAATAGGCGAGTCGGCGAGTAGAGACTCGCTTTTTAAGCTAATAGTTGCAAACGTTCCAAGCACGACTTCAGCCAAGACCGTCGGGGTGCGGGCCCAGCGTCCGGCGGTCCTGGCTGCGGCCGGGAGTTTGGCCTCGGACGGGCAAGCCGGGACTACTCGCCGTCTGCCGGAGCGCAGACGCGCGGCGGCATGGGGCCGCCGTGGATGCATCAGCACGGTTCCTACCCCGGCACTGCGGAGCCGGGTTTTGTTCCCCGAGCACGGCCCTGCGGCCTCCTCCCTGCCGCAGGGAAATTGCCGGCCGGTCGATCCTCGCGGGTCCCGGCCGGCGAATCTTTCCGTGGGAGCCATTGAAGGATGGCGCGAGCCAAAGTGGCCTAACCAGCCGCCCCACCGCTCAGGGGAATTGAGCACCTGCGTCCATAATCGTCGGCTTACGGCGGTACCGGCTGTGGTGGCCGGGGTAATCGCAGGGGCGCACCTAGGCGCCTTCAACGCACCGAGCGGGCCATCCTCCAATCGCTTCCGTCAAGACGAGATGTGCCGTGACCTCTGCCGCTGTCTGGCCTTGCTGGGCTGGCCGCAATGTACGTCACGCCCTCTGGCCGAGAGGATGCTCAGCAAAAGCACTCTCGGCCCGCAAGACGAGGGGCGGTGCGCCGGGGCACCAGGTCCAGCCGTTAAGAGCGGCACCCGGCACCTTTCCCGAGATCCGGCAGGCGCCTCCCTCCTGCCGGTTGCCGCGATGAGGCACGCGCGGCTCGCTGGCCCCGGAGTTGAGCGGCGACGCTCCTCCGGGGCGTTTTCTTCCCGGCACATCGTTAGCGGCTTGCCCGGACGCGAATACGCGCCAGCCGCTCACCATGGGTCGAGAGGGCGACGGTAATGCCCATCCGCCCCGAGAACCGTTCCCGCTATCCCGTCTACTGGCGGGTTCTGTCCGGCTTCATTCGCTGGTCGCGCGCTCGAGCGCAGTGTGAATGGTGTGGCGCAGTGCACGGCTGCCCGCATCCGGTGACGGGCTCTCGCGTGGTCCTGACCACGGCGCATGTGCACGATCATCGCCCCGAGATGGACCGCCCGGACAACCTCGCCGCGCTCTGCCAGCGCTGTCACCTCGGCCACGACCGCCCGCGGCACATGGAGCGCGCGGCCATTACTCGAGCCTCCAAGCGCGGCCAGCCAGACATGTTCGGAGCCACAGCATGACCGACTCCATCTCCGCCCAACAACTCCGTACCTTCGTCGACCGGCTGGAGCGCCTGGAAGCCGACAAGGCCGGCATCACCGACGACATTCGTGACACCTACGGCGAGGCCAAGGCGCTGGGCTATGACGTCAAGATCCTGCGCAAGGTGATCGCCAGGCGGAAGCGCAAGGCCGACGCCGTGCGCGAGGAAGAGGAGCTGCTGGAGGTCTATCTCCAGGCGCTGGGCGACCTGCCGCTGTTTCAGAAGGCGGCGTGACACATGGTCCGGGCGGTGTTTGACGAAGCATGGCTCGCCGCCCGCGGCTTCAACCCGGATGGTTCACGGAATCCCGTGGCTCGCGGCGGCGTTGAGGCCGGTGGGTACGCACTGGAAGAAACTGGTGCGGAGAGGCCGGCGGAGCCAAAGCGGGGCAGCGCCCGGACTGCGGGTTCCGGGCCCCTGGCCGCCGGGGGAAACGGCGGCAGACCGGCGAGGAGCCGGCAAGCCGGTGGAAGTCCGGCGCAACGAGATCCCATGCTGGTCATGGGGGAACCTCCGGCTGTGGAGGAGCAAAATGCCACAGGTAGCTATAGGCGCGCCGGAGTAGCGCTCCGGACCCCGGAAACTGCGGGCGAGTCCGGTCCACAACGCCCGACCAAACGCCTCTCATCCCGCGCCATCGCCAAGCTGCTGCCGGAGCAGCGGCTGCAGATCGAGGTGGTGCAGCACTACCGTCCGCTGTTGCAGCCTGATGCGCGGCTGCTGGGCATCAACGGCGAGCTGCCGGGCGGCAAGTCGATGATCCACCGGGCGGCTGTTCGGCGCGAAATGGGGTACCAGCGCGGCACGCCCGATTTGGTGGCGATGAAGCACTCATGCACGCTCTGGCTGGAGTGCAAGATCCCAGGCAACGACTGCTCCGACGAGCAAAGTCAGTTCTCCGCGTGGGCCATCCGCACAGGCCACGGCTACTGCGTCATCACCTCGATTGAGGATGCGGGCGCGGCGCTCAGGATTTGGGGGATGATATGCGCCCAATAAATCGGATTGGCGAACGTCGAGGGGGCTTAACGGTAATAGCCGAGGCTGAAAGAGTTAGGCAGCCAAACGGGCAAAGCGTTCGGCGATGGGTGTTTCTCTGTGATTGCGGGAATCAGATTTGCCGTCCTTGGGGTGACGTTGGGCAGGGACGCTATAGCTCATGTGGATGTCAGCGGCCAACGCTGATTAGCGCCGTTAAGGCGAGGCATGGACAGGCGGCGAAGGGCGAGCATACCCAAATCTATTGGGTTTGGTCCAGTATGATTAGGCGTTGCGATAATCCAAACAACAAGTCCTTCAAGAACTACGGAGCGCGCGGAATCTACGTTTGCGAACGCTGGAAGCGATTTGAGAATTTCTATGAAGACATGGGTGCCCGGCCAGACGGCGGGACGCTCGAAAGAATAGATAATGATGGCCCATACGCGCCGGAAAACTGCCGGTGGGCAAGCCGGATTGAGCAAGCCCGCAATCGTCGACCCCCATCCAGCGCGGCCAAGCGGGCGGCGCTCCGAAACCGCGGGTTGAACGTTGAGGTGATCACATGACGGCCAAGCCGTTCCGACTGCCAGAGCCGGACATAAGCCCACTCACTCGAGCGCTGCGGCTCCACGCCGGGATCGCGACCCTCAGGCTCCACGCGACGACCGGCGACCGGGTGCAACTCCAGCAGGCGGCTCGGGAGCTCGAGATACTGGCGCTGCACGTCGTGGCCGAGGAGCGGCGGCGGGAGAATGCCGCGGCCAAGCGGGCGAGTGCGGCCTGATGGTTGATAGCCAAGACGCCAAGCCTCGCGTCGCCAAGACGAAGTCCAGGCGGAAGCCGATCTCGACCAAAGTTCGTTTCGAGGTCTTCAAGCGGGACAGCTTCACCTGCCAGTACTGCGGCAGCAAGGCGCCGGATGTGATCCTGGAGGTGGATCACATCCACCCGGTGAAGAGAGGCGGAACCGACGATCTGCTCAACCTCGTCACGTCTTGCCGGTCGTGCAACGGCGGCAAAGGAGCGACGCCGCTGGACGATCGCGACATGCTGCAGAGGCAGCGAGCCGCGCTCGAGGAGCTTGAGGAGCGCCGGCAGCAGATCGAAGCCATGGCGAAGTGGCGCTCGGAGCTGGCCAGAATAGACGACATCGCACTCGACGCGGCCTGCAACTTGATCTGCGAAATCGGCTGGCACGAGCCAAACGAGCATGGTCGGAATGTTCTGCGGAAGCTCTTGACGCGTCACGGCGCGGAGAAGGTCCTGGCGGCCATCCAGATTTCCTTCTCGAGTTACCTCGAATGGGAGGACGGCAAGCCCAGCGTCGATAGCTGGATCCAGGCCTTCAACAAGATCGGCGGCGTGATCACGGTCTCCGAGCGTGAAGCGCGAACGCCGGGGTACAAGCGTCTGTTCTACATTCGCGGGATCTTGCGGAACAACGTCAGCTCTTCCCGCAACTGGATGCCGATCCTAGAGCAATGGGTCGATCTCGGCGTGCCGATCGAGGAGATCGAATGGGCTGCCAAGAACTCCCGCAGCTACTCCGGCTTCAATCGTCTCCTGGACCAATACCTTGAGGCACAGGACTGATGGCCCGCATCCGCTCAATTCACCCGGGCCAGTGGACCGACGAAGCATTCGTCGCGGTTTCCCCATTGGCCCGCCTTCTGGCGCTCGGGCTCCGGAACGAGGCCGATGATGAGGGTGTGTTTCCGTGGAAGCCGCTCACGCTGAAGATGCGCCTACTTCCGGCAGACAATGTCGATGTGGCCGTGCTGTTGGCGGAATTAGAGGCCGCTAACATCGTTCGGAAGTATGAAGTCGATGGCGTTCATTACGGTGCCATTCGGAACTTCTACCTGTTCCAGCGCCCCAAATTCCCGAAACTTACCCATCCTCGTCTGCCTTGGGTTCCGGCTTACTGCGGGCATAAGGGCAGTCTCGTTCCCCAGGATGACGGTAACGGTTCGGAACCGATGGCTGAGCGGTTCGGAACCGAAACCGAAATTGCTCCGCAGATGGAATCGGAATCGGAATCGGAATCGGAATCGGAAGGGGGTGTGGGGGAAATCGAGCCAAGCTCGGCCCTCAAACAAAACACAGGGCCGAAAGCCCGAGCGAAGCCGTCGAAGCGCGTTCGCAGCCTGGACGATCTCGAACTCGACGATGATCTACGGGAGTTGGCCCGGAGGAACGGGAAAGATCCCGAGGTCGAAATCGACAAGTTTCGAGACTGGGTGCGGGCGAAGGGCAAGCGTTTCGACGATTATCGCGCCGCGTTCCGAAACTGGCTGCGCCAGACATTCGGGCAACTGGCCGCCGTCGCTCAGAAGCCGATTGTCAATCCAAGCGACCCGCTCGGCCACCTGTCGGTGTGGCAGCAAACACAGCTCAAGCAGCTCGCCGAGGATCGGGTGAAATCCGAGGGCGGTAACCCCTGGAGCCCCGAAGGCGAAGCGCGCGTCAGAGCAATCATCCGGGAGAGCGCCAATGCGCAACGTCGTTCCGCTTAGGCCGGGAGTGATGCCCGAAGTGATCGTGCTGCCGCACAGCATCGAGGCAGAGCAGGCGATCCTGGGCTCAACTTTAGTCAACAACGCCGTACTCGATCGCTGCCCGTGGCTGGAGCCCGGCGACTTCTTCGAGCCGGTCCACGGCCGCATCTGGCAGGCCATGCGTGAGGAACAAGCCGCTGGGCGGCGCGCCGATGTGGTCACGCTCAAACGCCTGTTCGACTCCGACGCGGCCTTGGCCGAGCTTGATGGCGCCGCCTACCTCAGCCGCATGGCGGTCGCGGCAGAGCCGATTGTCGCCGCGACCGCCTACGCACAGCACGTCAAGAAGCTGGCCAGGCTCCGCGAGCTTTGCGCCATCGGCCAGGAAGTCGCCGAGCAGGCTGCGGCCGCCGATGCCGACGACGCAGCGGTGATCTGGTCGAGCTTCGCCGCCCGCCTTGATCGCGCGGTGCTCGACGAGAGTCGCCCGATCGCCAAGTCAGCAACCGAGGTCTGCCGCGAGATCTTGGAGGGCCTGGAGACTCCGCGCGCCATGTGGAGCACGGGCATCCCGGCGCTCGACACGAGCATCGGCGGCGGCATAGCCGAGGGCTACGTGCTCGGGTTCGAGGCACGCCCGAAATCGTTCAAGACGGGATGCGCGCACACGCTGTTGCTGGCGCTCGCCCGCCAGCAGGTGCCGTCGGCCTACTTCGCGCTCGAGATGGGCAGTGCCAGGCTTGCCAAGCGGATGCTCGGCCATATCGGCGGCTTCAACTCGGCGATGTTCAAGCACGTCGACGAATACACGATCACCCGCACGATCGAGGCCAGCCGCGCGCTCGGAGCACTGCCGCTCTGGTTCGTCGATTGCCCGGGCATGAAGTTCTCGCGGCTGCGGGCGACCGCGGCGCAGCTCACCACGGCCTACGGCGTTCGTGCGTTCGTGCTCGACTACTGGCAGCTCGTGAACCCAGATCAGCCGACCCGGAACAAGGCCGATTTCCTCGCCGACGTGGCGCAGTGGTGCGCCGACCACGCCCACGAGCACGGCACGACCTGGCTCATCTGCAGCCAAGAGAACCGCACCGGAGAGAGCTACGGCTCGGACGGCCTGGTAAAGGCCTGCGACTGGCACGCGGTCCTGCACAAGCACGACCAGAAATACTTCCTAGGTGAAACCCCGGTTGAGACGCTGTGGATGGACGTGAAATACGCCCGCGATGGTAGCGGCGACAGCATCGGCGATGAGAAATCGGCTGTCCTCTACATCGACCCGCACGGCCCGCACTTGGAGCAACTGCCATGACCCCCGCCGGCACCCTCAACGCCGCGATCCGCGCCGGCCTCACCGCCGGCAAGAGCTACGCCCAGATCGCCGCGCAGACCGGCTGGTCGCGCAGCGCCATCTTCCGCCGCGCTCAGCGCCTGGGCCTGGTCTCGTCCAACCCCGGCGGCGGCCCCAAGGTCGAGCTGCCCAAGTCTCAGCTCGCGACCATCCGCGAGCGGATTGAGGCCGGCGACAGCCTCACCACGATCGGCCGCTCGGTCGGCATCTCGCGGCCGACGGTGACCAAGCTGATCCGCGAGCACGGCCTGCATCTGGAGCCGACGCAGGAGCGGCTCGCCGCGATGTTCCTCGGCGGCATGCGGTCGCGCGAGATCGCGCTGCGCACCGGGCTGACGGCTGAGGAGGTCGTGCAGCGCCGGCAAGCGTGGACCTCCCGCCGGAAGAGCGAGATCGGCCGGAAGCGGGAGGAGGCGAAACGGGCCGCTCCCGAGCCGGTAGCGAGGCCTGCGGCGGAGGAGGATGGCGACAGGCTTAGCCGGGCGCTGAAGCGACACCTGCCGCCGCTGACGAGCCTGCCGGAGCGGGTAGCGGCGCTTGGCAGACCGGTGCTGGTCAGGAGGGCGGCGTGATGGACACGATGAGCGACGTAGAGCTGCGGATGTCGGGCGGCCAGTCGTTCACCTACGCACAGCTCTGTGCAGTGCGCGACGGCGACGACAGAGACCGCGCGATCGACAAGACGATCCAGCGGTGGCGGCGCAAGGGCTTGATCGCATTCACCCGCGAGGGTGGCCGCGTCGTGTGGCGGCTGACCGACGCAGGTCGTGAGCACTTCGGAACCGCCTCATGAACGATACCATCACCATCGGCGGGCGCGAGTTCCGGGTGGGGGCGACTTACGGGCCGAAGCCCAAGCCAGGCGTGACCAGCCACAGGCGCAAGACGCTGCTGACCTACCGTGAGGAGACCGTGTGGCCGTTCTACGGGCCATCGGTGAAGTGGCGGAACAAGAATGGGTCGGAGGAGTGGGCGAACGCTGATGCTTGGCTCCGCTGGGCCGGCGACGAGGTGGCGCCATGAGCGGCCCTGAGATCGCCAGCGCCCTGCTCGCCGGCCTCGTCGGGGTCGGGTTCGGGGTCCTGCTGATGGCCTGGCACGCTTGGCGGGGCGAGTGGGGTAAGCCGAAGGCCGTCGCCGAGGTTATGACGCGACAGCAGGCTCAGATCGCCTCTCTCACCGCCAGCCTCGACGACGCGCACCGCGAGGTCAGCCGGCTCCGCGGCGTAATCACTACCATTCGGGAGCACTGCGATGGCTGCTGGCAGCCGCGATCTGGTTGCGCACCTGCATCGGCAGCGAGCGTTCAGCGAGCAGACTTTCGGTCCAGGTCAGCGCACGGCTGGTGTGCTCGACCACATCCGCAGGGAGCTGCGGGAGATCGAGGCCGAGCCGGCCGACCTCGGCGAGTGGATCGACGTCGTGTTGCTGGCACTCGATGGCGCTTGGCGGGCCGGTCACACGCCTGAGCAGATCGCCGAAGCGCTGTGGGCTAAGCAGGCGCGGAATGAGCAGCGCAATTGGCCGGACTGGCGCACGCAGCCGACTGACCGCGCGATCGAGCACGTCCGATGAGCGACCGCTGGGATCGGCACTTCCTGCGGCTCGCGCTTGATCATGCGCGCATGTCCAAGGACCCATCGACGATGGTCGGGTCAGTAATCGTCGGCCCTGACCGCGAGGTGCGCAGTGCTGGCTTCAACGGCTTTCCGCGCGGCATCGCGGACACCGAGGAGCGTCTGACACATCGGCCGCTGAAACTGTCGCTGATGGTTCACGCCGAGATGAACGCCGTGCTCGCGGCCGCCAGGATTGGCGTTCCAGTTAAGGGCTGCACGCTGTTCGTCACGGCTGCCGATCATGCCGGCAATGTATGGGGTGGTCCGCCTTGCACGCGCTGCACCGTCGAGGTCATCCAGGCCGGCATTTCGGAGATCATCGCCTACTCCTCTGCCGCGATCCCGGATCGCTGGAAGGCCGATATCGAGATGGCCCGCGCGCTGCTCAGTGAGGCGGGAATCTCATACCGCGAGGTCGAGCCATGACCGCCACCGACCTCATCCGCCTCGCCGAGGAGCTTGCCCGCTGCGGCGGCGTGCACCGGTTCAACAGCCTCGTGGCCGCTGCCAGCCATGTGCTGCTGGAGCACGAGCGGGGCGGTGTTGAGCGCTGGGAGCGCATCCCGTGGGAGCTGGGACAGCCGCAGCCCCGCATCAGCGATGGGGTCTATGACGGTATCCGCATGGTTGCGGGCGGCGGCTTCGAGGGGCTGCGGCGACGGTGTCGTGTCGAGGCCTGGGAGGACGGGCCGGAGACCGGCGTCGGGATGACCGACAAGGTGGCGCTGGCAAGCACGCCAGCCGGCCCGGCGATCATCGACCGCTACAAGGCTGATCGCGACGCCGCCAGCCGGGCGCCAGAGGGCGCGGAGGCGTCTGGAGAAATCGAGGAAAACGTAGGAGAATCAAGGCTTTCGTGCTATAAACGACCCGTCGAGGAGGTGCAACTCCCCGACGGATCTAACCAATGGCAAGAAGGCCCTCGCCAATGGCTAAGCGAAACGTATCCCAACGAAAATACAATCTCCAGCGGGTTGCCCGTTTGTACCAGCATTGCGAGCCCTACGGGCCGGATGTCTGCGTCTACTGCGGTGACCCAGCCAACACCATCGATCACGTCTGTCCAGTCTGGCATGTCACCCGACTGTTCGACGACCTCGCCGATCACCTCCACAGCCTTCGGCATGGGCTCCTTACCGTCCCATGCTGCCGAGACTGCAACGGCGCACTCGGGGGTTTCATCGCCTACTGCATCAGCGAGAAGCGAGACGAACTCAAGCGACGGCTCAGACGAAAATACCAGCGACTGCTCGGCGAGTACGATTGGCAGCCCGAGGAACTGGAAGAACTTGGATATAGCCTCCGAGGTTACATCGAGGGGCAAGAGACCAAGCGAGACTGGATCATGTCTCGGCTACAGTTCCCAAGACCATGGGAAGTCAAGTTGCTGCGGGCAGGGAACGACGCGTAACCCCACCCCCATCCGCACCGAGCGCGGCGAGCGTCTGCCGCTGCCGACCACGGAGAGCGACCATGGCTGATCCGGTCATCGACGATATCGTCGATCGGATGCTGCGGCTCTATCCGGGCCGCGATCATCGCGTCGGGATGCGCAGCGCCTTCATGGACGCAGCGTGCATCTGCACCGCGCTCGCACATCGGATCGAGGCAGCCAATCCGGGTCGCGGCAAAGGGTCGGTCTCTCAGGTAGGGCAGGCCATCGCTTGCGCCGTGCGCAAGGCCGGCGATGAGATGATGGCTGTGCGCGATCGGATCGAGATCGCAGAGCGTGGGCCGCTGCCGCTGAGTGACTGTCAGGACGAGCACCCGCGCGGCATTAGCCACGCCCCCGACAGCAGGATCTTGGCGGACTTTCCAGCCGCTCAGAATGACTTCGGACTGCGTAGGGTGCCGCGGTTTGCGCGACCCATCAACCCTGAACTCACTGACGGAGACGGAGCATGACCATCGAGAACATCGCTCGCGCGTGCCACGAGGCGAATCGCGCGATTTGTGAGGCAGCTGGCGATTTCAGCCAGAAGCCATGGGCCGAGGCCGAGGACTGGCAGCGCGACAGCGCCATCAAGGGCGTGCAGTTCGCGATCGACAATCCGAACGCGCCGGCCTCGGCACAGCATGACGCGTGGCATGCGGACAAGGTCGCAGCCGGCTGGTGCTATGGCGAGGTAAAGGACGCCGAGGCCAAGACCCATCCGTGCATGGTTTCCTACGAGGACCTGCCGTTCGAGCAGCGGGTCAAGGATCACGTGTTCAAGGCGATTGTCGGGGCGCTACGTCCATGACCCGCCTGGCCCTCCTCCTCGCCCTGATCGCAGCGCCGGCTGTCCTCACAGCGTGCGACGACCCGAAAGGTGCCCAGCGTGCGCTGGAAGCTCAGGGGTTCAAAGACATCAAGCTGACTGGCTTCTCGCCGTTCTCGTGCGGCAAGGACGATGGCTTCGCGACTGGTTTTGAGGCGACGGGGCCAACGGGCGTCAGGGTCAAGGGCGCTGTCTGCTCTGCATGGCTCAAAGGCTCAACCGTGAGGACGTGGTGATGATGCGCATACTTGTCGCGTTGCTGCTCGGTATCGGCCCCGTCGCAGCCGACGAGCAAGCGCTCGACGCCACGCTCTGCCGCAAGGACCACCCGGGGCAGTGCGTGTGCATGACGCTGATCGTCGAGGGTCAGGACGCAGCTGTTTGCAGTATGGATGGGTGAATGACGTACGTTCTGACAATGCTGGTTTGCCTCGCTGCCAATTCCGATCGTTGTGAGCGTCGGGAGATACCAGTCGAGACATGCAGTGCGGCCGGGCAAGCTTTGATTGCTGCATGGTTGGCCGAGCA
>ERZ650308.1261-NODE-1261-length-13241-cov-5.438420_pt1 | contig 13241 bp, 12 predicted proteins | sample MGYA00376244_ERZ650308 | MGnify/ENA primary metagenome ERZ650308 (study PRJEB26733, sample SAMN07839295) | wastewater metagenome | biome: small river; feature: stream; material: water | place: USA: North Carolina | collected 2016-04-26 ...
CCACATCCAAGATTGAGTCGTTTGAGTCTGGCCGACGAAATTGACTGTCAGGGCACCCGAACCAGATGAGGAAGGTTTGGATTTGAAAAGGGTAAGACGTTTGCGGGAAGGATCCGTACTGTCATAAGGGGAGGTAGCAACAACTGACCAACTTCCAGGTCCTCCGCTCAAAGTCGGTTGATTTGGAACCACCGAAGAGTTCATGCGAGAAACGACGCCGACTAATTGGAGTCGATTAGCACCCCAAGAGCCAGAAGCCGTCGTGTCTGTGGAACCACCTGGAGTAACCGTACCTCCAGAGGTAATGAGAGTTGCAGATGCCATAGAGTTCTTTCTGGAAGCTTGGATAAAAGGTCAGTGGGCACAACGCGTCAAACCACACAGTCGGAGTTTATGTGCCCCTTATTCTCGAGAATCCTCTACTATCAGATTGGATGCGATAACAGGAGCAGGGCCAGATCCGCAGATGGAGAGCTTCCACCGGCACCGAAGCTGCCTGCAGACCAATCATCGATTCGAGACGTTGTGTTGTAACGGAAGATACCCGCGTTACCAGAGGCAATGTCCGTATCAGTCGCACTGAGACGAACAATGCCGTTCACCTTGACTGTGATGTTAGATCCATAACATTCAAGGTAGATCACGTCATTGACCGCTGGATTGAAAGTCGTGTCGATATCCAGTTGATAGACATTGCCGTTCAACTGCTTCTCGAGGATGATTCCACCGTTGGCGACTGTGCGATGGGAATACGAGTAGAACGTTTGGGCCGAAGTCGAAATTCTAGCGGCCAGACCTATGTCACCATCCGTGAGCGTGGTAACAGTAGCCTGGCACCACTGATCATTCGGCCAAGAGATGCCGGAGTAGTAGGCCGGACAGTGACCAGACGAAGTGACACCGCCGACGGAGTTCGAAACGAGTTGGAATCGGAGAGTTTGCCCCGTAGGGTAGAGCCAAGGGGATCCCAGTGGATTAGCGTCAGCTCGTGTGAAGCTATCAGTAGCCAGAGTCGTTGTAGAACTGGTGAAGCCACCACCGAACCAGTTGTCTAGAAAAGATGTGGTGTTGTAGCGATGGACACCCGCGTTACCACTGGCCAGCGCTGAGTCTGTGACTGAGAAAACCTGTGTTCCGTTGACTTTCACCACGATGGAGGTACCAACAGCCTCCATGTAGATAATGTCTCCGGCTGCACCGCCGACCCCTGTATTCGCTGCCAGAGTCGTGTAAACGCCAGCAACAACCTTGCTTAGAAGGATGCCACCATTCGCTACGGTACGGTGGACGTAGCGATAGCATGAGTCACCAGTCGCAGAGATGCGGAGAGCTAGGCCGATATCTCCGTCAGAAATAGTCGTGACTGTAGCTTGACACCACTGATCATTCGGCCAGGTCACCGAGTTGTTGTAGGCTCTGCATTGACCACTGGATCCGACCCCTGAGATTGCACCCGAGAGGAGCTGCATCTGAAGGGACTGACCCGTTGGATAGAGCCAGGGGCTACCCAAGGGGTTCTGGTCCGCTCGGGCGAATTCATCGAAGGCCAGAGTTGGCATTGGTCGTTCCTAATTGATAGTAATCGTCTGCCCGGTATTCCAGATACGAGCAGTAGCATCGAAGCTCGCGCCTGATCCGGCCGCATTCGCAGGTTGGATCATGTACTCCGGGCGATTAGCGATCGAGGCGTTGGCATCAGGCATCTTGATGTAGATATTGTAGACACCTGGGGTGGCACCTCCTGGAATTGTGCAGGAGGCTGTCATGCTGTAAGTCTTTGTGGCCTGTGAAGGCAGGGTGCTGAGTGGTTGCGCCTTGCAATCAATATCTGAAGCACCACTCTTCTTAAGAGTCACGTAAAGTAGACGATGTGAGAACACTCTGGCCCATCCTGTGTTTCTAAGATTCACGGGGACATTAAGAGCTGCCCCTCTAGTCGCGGTACTGGGGGATACCATAGAATCCAATTGGATTCGATAACCCATGTATCCATCAACTTGGCCGTAGCAGCCGTCTGTCATCCATTGATTGTGGAAGGTATCATCATAAGCACGATTCCCATAGGTTACGTGATATCGTGGCCCTTCATTCATGATACCGCCAGAATTCCCGGCTCCGTCGTTTATATCAAAACAATTCGTTCTAGAACTCGAATAGTCTGCAGGCTGATGAAACGGGCAAGTCTCAAAGCCGAACGGGGCGTATTCAGTTAGAGCCGCGGCGTACGTGCGTTGGCTCGCTTGGGATTGAGTATAGTTCGGCTGAACGAAAGTGGATGCACCAGGAAAAGTGGAGCTGTCGTCTGGACCAGCCATAAAGCAATCGTTGTATGTGCCGAGTCTGGACTGCTGAGTACCACGAAAAGCCTTGAGATTCGTCAGTACCGACGGGTAGATAGTTTGGATGTATGGTGCATTGCGATGCGTGAGCATGACCTCCGGAGGACAAGCGTCGAACATCGCAGCCAGGATAGCGGATTTGACGTTAGCTGGGACTGGATTGTTCTGATCGCCTTGCCACGTAGCGCCTTCACCCCATCCTCCAATCGAAGAGACACGACAATAAGCAATGACATCTCGATTAGCGTATAGAGTGCTCTTGAGGGCGGCTATGTCGGCTACAGCCTGAGCTAATGAGACACCCTCGTTGCATCCGAAACTGAAGCAATAAGCGATTGCTAGAATCGTCTTCACGCCGATCGAACGAGCACACGTCATAGCACTAGCGAACGTGGCGACACTAGAGCCACTAGGCGTGTAATCGTAATACATTAGACGAGCCTTCGTATCAAATCCGGCCAGATCGTCTCTAATGTTCGTACCGACGCTATTGCAGAATTCACTCGGCTGCAGATGGAAGTAGAAACCCTTCTCCGGGTTCCCTTGAAGTCTATTTGTAGTGTCCGCAGTGAAGTTTACAGTTCCGGCTACAGTCGGCATCGAGCTCAACGAGAGCATCAGCCCAAGCCCGACTAATGTTAGAAGGTTGGCGAAATTGCGAATCAAGGATTTCATGCTAATTAACCGTTACGCCAGTAGAAGTGTAAGTCTGCGAGGTTCCAGATCCATTTGAAGCTGTGATTGTGAAAGATAAGGTCTTGTTCAGGTATCCAGAAATCACGGTGAAAGAGAACGAAGGTACTCCGGACCCAGACGGTCCGCTAGCGACATCGTCGACATAGACTTGAATATTGTATCCACTGGGATCAGGTGTCCCACCAACTGTCGTTCCGAATCTTATGACTGCTGTATCATTGACAGCGTAGACTTCCTTGTCAAAGGAGGGGAGTGTTGCTCCGTCAACTTGATTGTTGTTGGTATCAACCCACTGAGGGATGGGACCCGAAGATGCTGCAATCGTTACGCTTTGCGAAGTTGAAGCCTTGGTTCCAGCAGCATTCGTCGCATTAATGACGAACGTGTACGCAGTTGCGTTCGTAGGAGTACCTGATAGAACTCCAGTTGAAGAATTGAGACTGAGACCCGCAGGAAGTGTGCCACTGCCTAGTGAGAAAGTAGGAGAGCCGGAGGCTACGAACTGGTAGCTGTAGGCGACACCGACCGTACCCGCCGGGGCGCTCTGAGCCGAGAAGACTGGAAGAGACAGAACCACCGGAGGAGAGAAGGGCTTCCCTCCAGTTAGAACGGATAGAGCTAGTCGATGCATTGGAAAGCCCTCTAACTAACAGTGAAGCTACCACCTGCGTTGGAATAGTCCTGCCTAAAGAGACGCCAGCGAAGACCGTTTGACTGAGTGAATATAACACTTGAGACAGAAATATCCGGAGAAGCTCCAGTGTTGTTCCCAGCAAGACCCGCTCCGCTCCATCCACCGTTTCCAATGCCATCAAAGAAAGTTACTCCGTCGGCAGCATTTGAGGCTAGAAAAGCGCACCATCCATACTGACCGGCACCCGGAGATACCGTAAATGATCCGGCATTCGAATCATAGGCGGCTCCAGTGAATAGGGTCATGCTGTCGATTAGGGACTGCGGCGAAGATGTCCAAGCATTCGCAACTCCGGTGCCGAAGCGCGGACGCTCATCGAGTGAGATCAACAGATCTATCAGTAGAGTGAATTTAGGACCAGTGGCATTGGACGCTCGCACACTAAAGGTGTATCCAGCCTGAGTAGTCGGTGTCCCGGACAAAAGACCAGAGGGCGAAAGCGTCAAACCGTCCGGCAAAGATCCGTAGTCAAGTGAGAAGATAGGACTTCCAGATGCAACGAATTGGTAGCTGTAAGGAACACCGATCGTTCCATGCGGTGGATGAGCGCTCGAAAAAGAGGGAAGAAGGATGCCTTGCTGGTCAGTTGCAAAAAGCTGCCCGCCGGTGAAGGCGGACAGAGCTAGCTTCATCATCGAGTTCATCCATGCTCCTAGACGTTGCAGATTGTTATGATGGCTGCACGAAGAAGTACAGGTAGTTACCGAGCGGGTTGTTGACAGAGGTCGTTTGGACCAGGACTGGGTCTGGTGTGTTGTAGCTGGCACTACTGTTGCGCACGAAGCCGCCTTCCGAATTGTCGTGGATGTTCCCACGGAAGACTCTCTGCAGCGCGTTTGACTCTCCAAGCTTGAAGCCATTGCCGTTACCCCCATTGGTTCGACCGGGGACTTTGGCATTATCGTGAGAGTTGATCTTGTACCAAAACGACGTTCCACCATGCCAGCAATCAATGCCATCGTCTCCATTTTGGTAACTATGGATATCAATGAACGTGTTGCTCACCGCGTCAAACGAGTTGTTAATGCCGTCAGAGTTTCCTCCGTTAGCATTCGAACCACCTATGTCATTCCAGGTATGGAACGCCTCGCAACTGACAATTGCGCAATTATGTGCGCCCTGAGAAACTCGTATACCTGAAGAGCCGTCGTTGTTCGTAGCGTAGTAGCCTGTTTTCTGGACCGATACGCCGTAGATCAGCGCGCCGACTGATCCAGAGTCCGTGGGTGCGTGATAAGTGTTGACCCCATCACCATTGGCGTTGGAGATTATGACGTTGGCGAGAACGGCATTATTTCCGGGAGTAACCGCGATGTCGACTAGATCACCGACGATCGTGTTGACGGTTCCAGGGGCGCCGATGATTTGTTTGCCAGCGTAACTGATCCGTGAAGTCGGACGATACGTTCCACCTGTCAAAATCACTACGTTGTTTGAAGCGATGGCGGAGTTGATGTTTCCGCCGTCAGCTAAAGCGAAGCCAGTTGTCGGCAGCGAATTGATTTTAGCCTGGAGGCCTGTATTCGGATCTCCCCACGCTGTTTGCTGAGCGACAATCGCGTCCCACTCAGCCTGGGTCAGCCCGAGACCCGTCGCTTGTCCGGGCCCAGTAGCGAGTCCACTAGAAGCAGCGTTGATAGTGATAGAGACATCCTTGAACGTCGTCGCACCAAAAGCGTCTAGGCCGGTGAAACGATAGTTCTGGGCGGCTGTAACCGCCCCAGCAGTGCCAGCGTTGATCTGGCCATCGCTGGATCGAACAGTCAAACCAGGGATTGGCGGGCTAACGGTGATGTTGTATGGACGTCCTCCTCCGCTGAAGACAACCGGAATTACGGCACTGACAGACTGACCGGTTGTGTATGAGAGACTTGGTATTGACAGCACCGAGGCGAATGGGGCGCCCCCCGCAGGAGGCGGCGCAAAACGACGCCCGGAATTGCCAACGACAACTGCAATCCAGGTTGCTCCCATCTCAGGTCACCCCTGGACCACCGACTTGCCACGTCGTCGAAGTGATCTTCTTGGCGATCGCACAGCCATTAGCCGCTATGGAGCGACTGCCGGTCGTGCCGGTACCAAGCAAGTACATCGTGTCTGTGGTGATCGCCAGAGTGATCACGCCTGCACCGTTTTGGTTTGAGAACACCAGAATTGTACCGATTGGATAAGGCACGTTCGCGTTGCTGTCAATCGTCCAAGTGCGAGCAGTCGTGTCCGCAGACGGGTGAGTCCATTCTCCATTGGCGTCAGCCATGACGCTCGTCTGTGCCGCTGACACCGGAATGACTTGACGACCGGCAACGTTCGTCGAGTTGTACATACGCACGTTCGTGCCGTCGTACTCAAACAGGATTTTACGCTGCGAGCTGGCTGGGATCCGCATAGCGGATGTGCTCACAGTAAGTCCTGTGTTCATGTCGATGCACGATGGCAACGAGATGAGGTGGGCGTTCGTGTCGGTGTTGGAAATCGTCACACCAAACCACGTACCCGAGACAGTCAGAGTCGCCGAGAAGGTGAACGTCGAGTCGACCGTAATCGACTTTGTGTTGTTCATCTTCGTAATGTCGATGGCAAGAGCAGCCATCGCAGACGGAGTAACAACTTCGGCGCCGTCACGAGTCACATTACCGCTCAGAGTCGGCGTGACGAGAGTCGCGCTAGTCTGGAAGACGTTCAGGCCGGTACCGGTCTTGTCCGACAGAGCTGAACCGAGGTTCGCGCTCGAGGGGGTAGCCAAGAACGTCAGCACGCCAGAGCCAGCACCTGCCAGATTAGCGACCGGGAAACCAGTCGTGTTAGTCAGCGTGCCAGAAGCTGGAGTACCCAGAGCCGGTGTCACGAAGGTCGGGGATGTGACACGAGCGACCGCGCCAGTACCACTGTTTGCTGTGACAGCGACACCAGCGATTGAGAATGAGTTCCCAGTGCCTGCCGTATCGAACGTCTTGTTTGTGAACGTGTCAGTCGTGGCCTTGCCCACCAATGTATCGGTGGCGGCTGGCAGTGTCAACGTATTCGTGCCTGCGACTGCCGCAGCATCAACAGTGATAGTCCCGGATGTGGCACCAGCGTGGATCAGCTTGCCAGTGTTGAACGTCTTCGCACCCGTCACCGTCTGGATGTTCGCCAGAATCATGTCACCAGAGCCGATCGGAGTGGCCCAGGTTCCGTCCCCTCTCCAGAAGGTGGTAGACGAAGCTGAGGTTCCACCGTTCAGGTTCGAGACAGGAAGGTTACCCGTGACACCAGTAGAAAGAGGCAGACCCGTGCAATTCGTAAGAACACCGGAGGTCGGGGTTCCAAGCAACGGCGTCACAAGTGTCGGCGAAGTGGCGAAAACCAGAGATCCAGTTCCCGTCTCATCAGAGATGAGAGTCCTAAGTTGGAGTGAAGTAGTAGGTGCGAATTGAGCGAGTGTCCCGGAGGTCAATGCGTCACCTTGACCCACGGTAGCAAGCACGCCATCATCACGAATGAATTTCGTTCCGGTAGGCGTTCCGGTGGCCAGATTGGCAATCGGAATGACGCCAGTGATGCCACTCGCTGGCAGATTCGTGAAGGTGTTGGAAGCACCAGACATCGTCTTGTTCGTGAGCGTAGCAACAGCAGCACGCTCAGTCGCATTCGATGTGTTGTTCACGTTACCCAGACCAACGTCCGCAGCGGTAAGCGAGAGAGCCGTCTTCAGAGTGGCTGCAGAAACCACACTCAGGACTCCAGCGCTCAGTTGCGCGTATCCTGAGAGAGTGTTCGTGCGGCCTAGTGTCTTGCCACCCGTGCCACTGAACACCACCAACTCGCCATCTGTTGAAGAGGCAGCGCCATTTGTGTCGCCCCAAGTCTGAGTGCCGAAGGTGCCCTCGATGGTGTAGGTGTCCGCAGCTTCAGCCGGAGAGATAGAACCGTACCCCTTCGTCACGCTGTTGACCAGCGACCCAGAAGGCGAGTTGAGAGTCGTGGACGAGGCAGCGATCGTGAGAGTGCCCGCAGTAGCCGTCTTTGCGAACGAGCAACGGAAGTCCGCACCGAGGGCTGCAGGAACAGTCGCCGTGCATCCAGAAGCGTTCGTGAAAAGCTTGCGCTTGCCCTTATCAGCGGCAACGAAGGTATAGGTCGTGCCAGTCACAGTCTCAACAGTCACGCCGAGACCGGCCTTAGCGGCGAGCGCATTGGCGACCGAAGTGTTAACGGAAGCGATGTTCGCTGTACTCGCATCCGACAGAGCACCGAAGGTCCCACCGAAAGCCGAATAAATGGGGGCCAGGGTGGAGCTCCAGGTGCCAGCAGTCTTGAGATAGACTACGTTACCAGCCCAATCGATTGAGATGTCACCGTTTGCACCGGTGCCACCCGAAGGAATGCCTGAAGCGTTCCGCACGATGTTCGTGTCTGAACCCAACACGATGGTGTTGGAACCAATCACAACCGTTCGCGCATGGTTGAGAGAGACGCTCCAGACTCTCCAGGTGCGAGCACCTTCGGAGGCTACCATAAGCGCCTGACCGTCCGCCCAGATCGGTGAGGAGGCCAGGACATTGGCCTTCTCATCTGTCACTGCGTTCTGAAAAGCAGTTGAGTCCGAGAAGACCATGAAAAGGCCAGCGGCTCGACCAACCTGCGTCGAGTTGACAAGGGGTATCGCAGTGTTGGAGGTACCCAGTGGAGATGCAATATTCGGCATTTGGTTTCCCTAAAAGAGATTAGAAGGTCGGTCCCTTTAGTGTTAAGAAGCCGTGAAACTACCACCGGCGTTGGAATAGTCTTGACGGAAGAATCTCCAAGTGGTTCCGTTACCATCAGTGAAGGTTGTCGTAGACGTGGAAGTGGAGGGAGAAGCTCCAGTGTTGTTTCCAGCGAGACCTGCACCCTGCCAGCCACCGTTCCCGATACCGTCGAAGAACGTAACTCCGACAGCTGAACCAGCGGCGACTGCGGCGAACCACCCGTATTGACCTGCACCCGGAGAGACTGTGAACGATCCAGCCTTACCATCGTTCACGCCACCAGTGATGACTGTCATCGAATTGAGCAGAGTCTGAGCCGTCGTGTAGGCGTTAGCCGCCCCGACGCCAGCACGTGGACGAGTGTCCAGAGTCGCAGAGATGACGGCTGAGGTGCCATTGGAAGTAGCGGTGGCCGATCCAGAACCATTCGTCGCAGTAACGGCACAAGTGATGACTTTTCCGATATCCCCGACTACCGGAGTGTACGTGGAAGAGGTCCCACCGGAAGCCACATTCGCGCCATCAGCTTTCCACTGGTACGTGTAGCCGCTTGGAGAGTTGCTCCACGTACCGTTAGAGACGGTGAGCAGTTGCCCAACCTGAGCAGTTCCAGTGATAGCCGGGAGGACAGTGTTGACAGGAGCAGCACCAGCGGCCGCGATGGAACCGGTGGGATTAGAGGTGGCCGAGGCAGAGCCCGCGGAATTCGTCGCTGTGACAGTGACAGTGATGGCGAATGTGGCATCACCGTTAACCAATAGGTATGACGAGCCCGTCGCACCGCTGATGACATTACCACCGCGTTTCCACTGGTATGAGAACGACGTTGGAGTGTTGTTCCAGGTGCCTTGAGTTGCAGTCAAGGTGTTGCCGACTTGCTCAGTCCCTGAGATCTGCGGCAGAGCAGTGTTCTGCGGGGGAGCAGCCGCCAGAACCGGAACCGTCGGCAATGAAGTGGCCGTGGCGGACCCAGTCACATTAGTGGCGGTCACGTCCACGGACAGCGCCAAGTTAACGTCCGCCGAGATCGGATTGTATGTTGAAGAAGTCGCACCTGAAATCGGAATACCCGCGCGCTTCCACTGGTACGAGTAGGATGTCGGAGCACCGCTCCAAGTTCCTGTCGAGGCGAAGACGAGCTGACCGGATTGGACAGTACCGGAAATCACAGGAAGATCTATGTTCTGTGGCAGAGGTGGAAGGCCCGGAACATTGATCGCGGCACTAGAGTAGGAAACGGAAGTAGCACGCACCGTAATCTGTGTGCCAGCGTCTGCAGAGATCTGCGTATACGTGGAAGCCGTCGCACCGCTGATAGCGACTCCGTTGCGATACCACTGAACAGTTCCAGTGTAGCCGGAGGCGAAGTTGGCAGTGAGTAGGTTCCCAACACCGGGAACGCCCGAGATAGAAACAACGGTGCCACCGAACGATGGACTATTGCTGTACGCTACATTGACCGCCGAGATCAGGGTCAACAGACCCAGATTGATGGTACTGTTGATAGTCGCGTCTTCTTGACTATCTTCTTCAACGGTGACCGCAACCGTTTTGCCTGGGTCGACCTGACCAGCCGTTCCGAGATCGATGATTGTGCGGCCGGGGTTATTGACGGTATAGATGATTTTCGACATGGTGACTTTCCAAGTGAAAGGATTGGCGCTTGATTAAATTGGGTGGGCGGGAGAGCAAGTCAGGATCATGATCCCATCGACTTCACCCCTGTTTGGTTGCGGAGATTGATTCCAAAACGACCCTCCCAATCTTCCACGGTTCGAATATCTCCGAGGCCGTATCGATCTAGCTGTAGGAGGAAATTTTCTGGTGTCTGACTCCTAGCTTTGACACCGGACAGTATCTGAGCCCGAGCAAGTGATCTCTCGTTAAGGAGTTTGTCCTTCTCTTGACTCAGTCTCTTCTGTAGAGTAACATGCTCTACTTGATAGGCACGATAAGCGTGCCAGACGAAATGAAAGCGCGGAGCAAAGTTGTCGTATCCATGAGTCCAAAGACGCATATTGAATGCATGCTCCTCACCATGGAAGTAAAGATATGGATCGTATGGTACCTCCGTGCATATAGAGCCTGGACCGAACCAACATCCTCCAGCTAAGAAGGCTGTTGATAGAGGAGTAGTCGTTCTTCGATAGCGATCCAATCCAGTACTATGACTCCTCGGCAAAGGAATATGCCTGTAGAACTGATGAAAAGCCATGAAAGTGAAGGCAGGATCTGATCTCTGACCTGTAAAGATGACAAAGTTCGGAGGCAGAGTAGTCAAAATGGGTTTCGCTGATGGACAACTGGAGATCTCCTCCAGCAGCATTCGATCCCATCCATGCTCGAATCGCATGTGACTATCTATACAGAAGACGTAGTCTTCCCCTTCGTACATGCTAAACAGAGCTGCGCGCGCCTTGCCGCAACCTTCAGCCCAGGAGGCTGGATGAATTTGCATCTCGACACCAAGAGCTTTCAATGGCGTGTATAGATCAGGCGCATTAGTCTGCAGAACGATGACGATCCGCAGGTTCTCAGGATGCTGAGCAGTAGCTAGAAGATCAGGGACCGTCTTAAGCAGGTCCGGATCCTCGTAGCAAACGATAGCGACAAGGATGCGAATCACTTCATCTCGTTGAATAGGTAGACGTATTTGATATCGAGGTTCTCGAGATAGGTATACGTCTTCTTGTTGGAGGGGTCATACAACTTGTCACCCATCCATGCTACCATGTGCATGGCGGGTGGCGGGTTGTTGAGAGAGGGTGTCTGTAGAAGAGCCCGACGGCCTCGGAGCAGATTTTTCAGAGTATCCGGCGAAATGTTCCAGCAGTAGACGGTCCAATAGTCCACTCTCTGTTCCATTTTCAGAACAGTCTGGAAGATGTACTCCATGTCGTCGCCATAACAGCCGCCCTTGGAATCTATCTTGTTCAGGAACTCCGCGGGCCAAGTGGCGTCGTAGTCCAGTTGCAGAAGAGTACAGAGCGATGCTGGAACACAGTCGTAGGTAGCTCGCTGTTGCTGAATGATCATAGGATTTCCTAAGCAGGAACCAGCTTGCCATCACGCAGAAAACCGTGATACTCACCAACCAGAATAGAACCACCACCGGCAGAGCAAGTATTCCCAGTCTTGTCAACGGTGAAATTCGGAGCCACCCCATGTCGGCACCAACAATGATGGAGTTCTGTCGGGCGAGTGCAGTTGGAGCAGGGTCCGTCAATAGCCCACTCACCTCCGGGTGTGAGTACGCTCCAACTCTGGCCATCCTCGCCTCGGTAGTGAGGATTGCTCTCAAGCCAAGTGTTGCGCCACAGAGCACCGACCGGGAAATTCTTGCGCTGTAGAATTTCACCAGTCTCCTGGTTCTGCCACATACGAATCGGATGGTATTGACGAGCAGCTCTATTGCTGAATTCGTAGCCGCAGGTACAGAACTTAGGCCACTCGTATCGGCCGATGTCCTTCACATCACGTATGATGGGTTGAGAGTAGTCCTCGTTCCAGCTATCGACTTCGCGACCAGGTTTGCGATACAGCAGAGTCAGAGCCTGATGATAGACGCCTATATTGCAAGGCACGTCATCACGAATCTCGTATACGCGTAGGAATACATCCCATAGATCGATAGGCTCCATTACCACGCAGGAATGCTCGCGCATATCGTTCTCAAGTTGGAATTTGGAAAACCGCCACGCGAACTTCGACTCCCTCACGAGTGGAGTTATCAAGTGTGACGAGAGCGGGATTTGAAGAGCGGAGGCGTTCACCGAATAGATTCTGTAGATAACCGGTCACCTCGCGAGTCTCCAGACTCGTAGCCTGAGGACCAAGGACAACACGGTATTTCTTGATGTTCTCATCGGAGTCAGCAGATACCTGCACAGTCTCCACATGAGGAAGACGTTCAATGCGTTCGATATCGCAGGACGAGTCTGCAACAGAACAAGCGCGCATGATGAAGGTGTTGGCCTTTAGCACGATCTTGCAGTCCTTGCGCACAATGCGTGAAAAGACTACCTTCGGAAGCAGCCCTGTCTTCTGCGCTATCTCCATCGCAACCTTCCGAAATGCCTTCTGCTCGTTCTCGGCCTTGACCTCGCGCTGAATCAACTCAGAACCAAACGGGATGGTAACGGAGTAAGTATGAAGAGGCGGATAGGAGCCGTGCGGAGGCTTGTATTCGTAGGGCTCGGGCATGAGTCAGCAATCTCGAGTGCGCGAAAGAAAGTCATTGCTACGCTGAAACTTCAACGTGAGCATGCCCCTGGTAGAAGAGTGAATAGCCTCCATCTTAGACCACCCCGCAGAGGCCACGACTGGCTCCAGAGAGTTAAGGATCTTGTCAAGAGAAGAGGCCTTCAGTGAGCCGGATAGAGTCAAAGTGGCGGAGGCGTGAGTCTCAGTACAGCCTTCCTGTCTAAGCTTAAACTCCTGCAGTAGTTTGCTGCACGCCTTCACGAATAAAGGCGACTTCGTTAGGGCAACCGAACGAGTAGTGGCTGTAGAAGGGAAGCGCACCTCACAAACTTCAGGTGCGGAAATGGAAGAGCGAATACGATCCAAAAAGACATTCATGTGGATAGCTCCATGAGCTTCGGCTGTGGAGACAGTTGAGTTGTAGGAGGTCTCATAACCGCAGAGAACCCCTACAGAACATCGGATGCGGGCATGGATACAGATCTTACGAGACTGGTTCCTGTTGAGACGGCTGTTCATCTCGGATCACCGGCACTTGTTGGCCTTGTTCCTGAGGTTGTGGTTCAGCGGGATCACTCT
>ERZ650308.1262-NODE-1262-length-13239-cov-4.286939_pt1 | contig 13239 bp, 16 predicted proteins | sample MGYA00376244_ERZ650308 | MGnify/ENA primary metagenome ERZ650308 (study PRJEB26733, sample SAMN07839295) | wastewater metagenome | biome: small river; feature: stream; material: water | place: USA: North Carolina | collected 2016-04-26 ...
CGATGAAAAATATTATCAATTCAATGATTTTTTTAATGTCATACAAAACATATTGAAAGGATCAAACATATTATGCAATATTTTACAATATGATCGAAATGAAAATGACTATCTGCGAAAAATAATCAATGACCGATACTGCCGTATTATTTTTAAATATAATACAGATGATAAACATTATTTCGAAACTATAGAAGATGATGTTCAATATCATTTTTTATTAATTGATGATCACAAGGTAATTTAATTAATAAAAGAATCTTTTCTGATATTAAATTATATAGTTGGCTTAATTCATTTGGAAATATATCATAAGTTAAAATTGAATTTTGAAAAACTAATTGAATATTAACTTTACCACTTACACTACTTTCTTGGGTAAAAATCTTAGATATATTAGAAATATTTTTAATTGAATTTTCAAAATTAAAATCATCTTTTAGAGATGGCGATTTGTTCATATCAACATCAATATCAATATAATGAGCATAAAATTCTTCAATATTTTTAAAAGATATGGCTGAATTATCAGCAAATGATACTTGAAAATTCTTGGAGTTTTGATGTAAATCAGAAATGGTTTCATGTGAAACAATATACTCTCTAAGTTTACTTGTAATTACAGTATAGATAGATTGAGGACTTTTTAATAAAATTGCTTGCATTACTTGTTATCCTTATATTTGATATCCTTATATTTGATATCCAACCTGCTATAAAAGACATGGGCTATGGCTAAACTGGATTATAAATTAAATTTTAAACATTGAGAAATAAAATTTAATACATTCATTGGTGAATTTAAAATAATCATTAAAGATATTAATGTCTTTTTCTGATTTTTTAGTATCTGGCGCAATTGCAGAATACTCTTCTAATAATATTGAATAGGAGTGATTAATTAATTGCATTTTTTCATCGCTACCACCATGATCAGGATGATTTTTACTAGCTAATTTTCTATATGCTGTTTTTAATTCATTAAAACTAAAATTGTCATTTAAACCCAGAAGTCTAATAGCATCTATTGTTTTCATGATGTTTCCTTTGTTTTATAGTATAATTATACTACAAATAGGACAAAATGTCAATAGAAATAAGTAATAAATATAAAAAACACTGACAATTATATATAATAAAAGCAGTGTTTATTTTATAAAATAGGAGAATGAAAGATATCAAAAATCATTATAATTAAAAGGTTCACGAATATCATTAATCTCTAGAACCACTGAGACTGAAAATTCAAGAAGTTCAATAAATTTGTCTTTACTTTCAATATCAAAAACTTTAAGAATATCATCAACCCATTCACTATTTTTTGTAATTTCATTTGTTAAGTTTGGAACTTGATTAGAAGAAAGATTACTAGCTTGAAATAAATCGCCATTAAATTGACCATTAACAAAAAATTCATTAACAATATTATCTAATTCTTCTTTTGAGCCAACAGAGAAGCCATCATATTTAGTCTCTAGATCTGCATGGTTTCCATTAAAAGCAGGAGCTATTTCAATAAATTGACCATTAACGTTTAGTACTGGGGTTAAATAAATATTTAAATCAATTTTTCTTTCATTTGTCATTGCAAAGAACCTTTTAAAATTTAATAATACATTATAACACAATACATTACATATTGTCAAATATTCTTAATTAAATTGTAATATAATTTTAATTCTTTATATGTTTCAATAGCATCTGCGAGAGCTGTATGTTTGTATTCTTTTTGAATTTCAAATTTTTCTTTAGGCAATGGAGACCATAAGTTATATAATTGATTTAAAGATGATACATCAATAGTGCGATAATTAAAGCTATTAATAAATTGATTTTTAAAATTTTTCATGCCCTCGTCATCTCTTAAATCATAAAAGCCTTGAATGGTTGTTGGATTCATTTCCTCCGAATTTTGTAACTCAATGGTATGCTCGCTTTTGATTTTTTCCAATTCTTCAGCTGAATAATCATCTCCGCCTTCAATCACTTTTCCATCTTCAATTACCAGTTGTTTTTTGTTGGGATTTTTAATGATGATTTTTGATTTGGTGCTTCCCAGCATTCTTTTGGTCTCGGGAAATGAAAAATGAAACGACTCCGATTTTGGGTCCAAATCTTCAAATCTAAATTGCTTGATTATTCCGTTGGTACTCAAATCATTTATTTCAAATGGATTTGAATTCTCGGATTGACCAAAACCTACTTGATCTTGGTTTTTAAAGAAAGTAATGGTAGGGATTGGATTTTTATACTCTAAATTAAGATCTCCTTTGTTTCCTTTGTTGTCGTTAAAACTAACTTTGATTGCGGTAATCTCGTTTGCATTATTTCTTTTGATGTTCGAATATTTTATATCTACTCCGTGTTCTTTGAGTGCTTTGATGTCGCTATTCATTTCAGATTCGGGTGTGTCTTTGTTCCAAGTCATCACGATTGAACTTGAAGAAGTGTCTTCGGTCCACTCCATTTTTTTATCTTGTGCCAACACATTTGTAGGCATTGCAACCATTGACAAAATGAAAAGAGCACTAGTTGCTAAATTTTTTAAATTGTTTTTCATGTGATTGTTTTGTTAGATTATTATTGGATAGCAAACATACTAAGTCCAAATAAAGTAGAAAAAAGGATTTACAAATTTTTAACGAATTTAACTTTTTTTAAGAGTAGCTAGTTTTTCCAATCGAACCAAAGTAATGACCCAATAACCGAGTAAAACCCCAACAAGACCTAAACTTCCCATAAAGATCCAATTGGCTTGGTACCCAAAATAATCAATGATGTTCATTCCGATTTTTGCACTTAAAATATGGGCCATGCTGTAACTCATCGTGAAAATTGCCATATATCGACCTTCCTGACCTTTGGGCGCACGACTCATGGCAAACGAATTTGAAAATGGAAAAGCAAACATTTCAGCAAAGGTCATGAACAGCATCATGATGATAAGAATGCCCGACCAAAAGTTAATGAGCATCAAATAGAGGCTAATTGACATCAATAAACAGCCCACAGTTACCACTTTGACCTTATCCATTCTTTTTCGTTCGATATAGCTTACAATCGGCATTTCAAGAAAAAATACCAAAACACCATTGAGTGTGAGTAATAATCCCGTTTGAAATTCGGATAAATTAAATTGTTCTTTATGATACAAAGGAATCGTGGTGAATAATTGAAAGAATAAAACCCCAATAATCACACAACTTGTCAAGAATATCCAAAAAGGCTTGTCTTTAAAAACCGAAACCGTCAACACATGATCGGGGTCTTTTTTATCAATGTAATTTGATTTTTTCTTTTCTTTTACCAATAACACAAATACCAAAATGGCCGCAATACAAGTAGCGCCATCGGCCCAAAATAAGCCTTGGTATCCAATTTTCATGATGATTAAACCGCCCAATGCGGGTCCGGCGCCAAAACCCAGATTGATGGCAAGTCGAACCAAAGTCAGTGCGCGTGTTCTGTTTTCAGGTTTGGCATAAGCTGCAATGGATACAAACATGGCAGGTCTGAACATATCGGCAATGGTCATGAGTAGAAAAATTCCCACGCAAAGGCCTTCAAAACTGGTTATGTATTGCAGCCCAAAAAAGGCCAGTCCGCTTACAAACAAGCTGAAAACCATAATCCTGTAAAAACCAATTTTGTCCGAAAGTTTTCCGCCCAACCACGAACCAAGCATCGAACCAAAACCGAAACTTACCATGATCCAACCTACTTGGGCATAACTGAAATGCAAATCTTCTTTCAAATATTTTGATAAGAAGGGCAAAACCATGGTGCCCGCTCTATTGATGAACGTGACCAAAGTAAGGATCCAAATTTCTCTTGAAAATCCTCTAAAATTATCGATGTATTTTGTAAAAGCTCTTTGAATCATACTTGTAGTTGAGTTGCAAATTTACGTTATTATTTCTAGTATTTCAATGACGATTGCCTATTGTTGTTGCTTCAAAAAAACTTTATATTTATTGCATCGATTGTGTTATTTTTGCTGTAAATTTTTGGAAGATGAAAAAAATAATCGCTCTGATTTGTTTCGTAACTACGGTGGGGTTTGCTCAAGAAACTTCGGCAGAATTTCAAGCCAAGTTGAATACTTCTTATGCAGATGCCTCAAAATCGCCATTGACTGCAGAAGATTTGAAAGCATTTACCACCTTAGATTTTTATGCAATTGATCAAAAATACATTGTCAATGCACAGTTTGTTCGAATGAAGAATGCCAAAGTTTTTGAAATGAAAACCACTACAGATCGACTTCCCAAATATAAAAAATACGGCACACTTTATTTTGAGTTGGAAGGGAAACCACTTTCTTTGAATGTGTACCAAAATCTGGATTTAATAAAAAAACCGGGATACGAAGATTACCTGTTTTTACCCTTTTCTGACCTAACCTGCGGGAAAGAAAGTTATATTGGTGGAAGGTATATTGATTTAAGAATTCCCGAAGGTCGCACCGTTGAAATTGATTTTAATAAAGCATACAACCCATATTGCGCCTACAATCATAAGTATTCTTGCCCAATTGTTCCTTTGGAAAATGATCTAGAAATTGAAATCAAAGCGGGTGTCAAAAAGTTTCATGATTAATGCAATTTATTAATTTACATACACATCACTATTCGAATCCTCCCGCAACTTTTGAGCTGGTCAATCAGTACCCATTGGAGTACAGTTCGTCCATTCCATATTATTCAATGGGGATTCACCCTTGGTTTATCAAAGAAGCAACGTTGGATCAGGAATTTGAAATTCTTACTCAAAAAATACAGGATAAAAATTGTTTAGCCATTGGCGAATGTGGCCTCGACAAACGAATTGATGTTCCTTTTGATTTACAACAAACAGTATTTGAAAAGCAGTTGGTAATAGCAGAAAAGGAAAGAAAACCTGTGATTATCCATTGTGTAGCAGCTTTTGATGAATTGATTGAAATAACAAAGCGACTTCAAATTACCGTTCCCATCATCATTCACGGTTTTTCCAAAAACAGTCAAGTGGCTCACCAACTTTTAAAGCAAGGTTTTTATATATCTTTTGGAAAATATTTATTTCAAATACCTAAATTAGCCTCCGTTTTGAATGAAGTTCCCGAGGATCGTTATTTTCTAGAAACAGATACGGCTCATCAATCGATAGAAGCCGTTTATCAATTGGTTGCCGAGAGTAAAGGAATTTCAATTCAAAGACTACAAGAAATAGTACAACATAATTTTGAATCGGTTTTTAAAACCAAAATAAACGAGTAAGATGGCAAAGTGGCAAGAGCGCGCAGCATTATTATTTAAAGAAGAAGGACTTACCAATTTAAAAAACGCCCATGTTTTAATTGTAGGAGTTGGAGGAGTAGGTTCTTTTGCTGCCGAATTTTTAGCGCGAGCAGGTGTAGGTAGCCTTACCATTGTTGATGGAGATGTAGTGGATGTCACCAATATTAACAGACAGTTGCCTGCGTTGCATTCTACTGTGGGAATGTCAAAAATTGAAGTGGTTGGCAATCGTTTATTAGATATTAACCCAGAACTAAATTTGATCAAAATTCAAGAATTCCTTTCACCAGAAAGAGCATTTGAGATTGTAACCAAAGACTATGATTATGTAATGGACTGCATTGATAGTGTAACACCTAAAATTAATTTAATTCGGGGAGCCAAACGTCAACGGGTCAAAATCATATCTAGTATGGGTGCCGGTGGAAAAATGGAAGCTTCTAAAGTAAAAGTTGCCGATATTTCAAATACGATTAATTGTGTTTTTGCTAAAGCCATCAGAAAGCGTCTCAAAGCAGAAAACATCAATAAATTAAAAGTCGTTTTTTCGTCCGAAATTCAAGATGAATCTAGTTTAAAACTTACTGACGGAACCAATTATAAAAAATCGTTTTACGGTACCAACAGCTATATGCCGGGTCTTTTCGGATTGTTTGCTGCCGAAACTGTAATCAGATATTTACTAAAAAAACAATAATAGTCTCATGATACAAACTGTAATTTTCGACATGGATGGTGTAATTGTGGATACAGAACCCGTTCATCATTATGCCTATTATCAGCATTTTAGTCAATTAAACATTGAAGTAACAGATGAACATTACCAATCTTTGACGGGTAACTCAACGCGTAATGTTTTTCAAAAATTAAAAGATCATTTCAGTCTTGAGCATGAAGTTGAACACCTTATTCAGACCAAAAGGAATTTATTCAATGATGCTTTTGATACCAAAGAAGATTTGCATCTTATTGAGGGAGTAGAAGATTTGATCAAAGATTTACACCAACATGGTTTGGAACTTATTGTGGCGTCTTCGGCTTCAAAGGTTACCATTGATCGGGTTTTCAAACGATTCAATTTGTTTCCTTATTTTAGTCATATTGTTTCGGGAGAAGATTTTCCGAAATCCAAACCACATCCTGCAATTTTTGAACATGCGGCCAGTTTATCAAAGCACCCAAAAGAGCAATGTATTGTTATTGAAGATAGTACCAACGGTATCATCGCTGCACATGCTGCCGGAATTTATTGCATAGGATACCAAAGTGTTAATTCGAAAGGGCAAGATTATTCATTGGCGAATAAAGTGATCAGTCATTTTGACGAAGTTGATGCTGAGATAATCAGAAAATTGCAGTAATTTTTCTTAGCTTCTATCCATGAAAAAATCACCATTGATTGCTTTAGTTCTTTTTTTTAGCTGTTTGACCATTGTAGGTCAGACAAAAAAGTTACCAACTCCAACAGCAAATTTTATTAAAAAAGCTGTAAAATCGAGTGATACAGATGAACTCTATTTTACTAAATACATTGGAAAAAAATCGGAGCATGTTATAGAAAGATACGATTCAAAAAGCATTTGTGCTAAAGAAATTGAATTCAAAACGGGAATAAGATACAAAACAAATTCATGCAATGAAATGAGTGTTGAAGTTGAAATTATTTTCCCAAATTATTCCAAAAATGAAGTAGTCAAATTTGTTGAATGGTTTTATAATAATGGATACAACAAGTGGAATAAATCTAGAACAAGATATCAACCAAAAGAAGATGGCGGTGCAGGTTGTTATTTTGAAATTAAAGAAATGAAAGGTAAAGTTATTTTAACTTACTCGTGTAGTTGTTAATTTTTCTTCTACTTGCATACATTTGGTAAGATTAAATCAAAGAAACTCTAATCTACTTTACCCTACTGCATTTTTATACACCCTCAAGCAACGTTCTCTAGCTTCTTTGTGATCTACAATCGGTTTTGGGTACAAGTCAGTTTCTAATTCCGGAATCCATTTTTTGATGTATTTCAGATCTTTATCAAATTTTTTGATCTGTTCGGTCGGATTAAAAATTCGAAAATAGGGTGCTGCATCTACTCCAGAACCTGCTGCCCATTGCCAATTTCCCACATTACTGGCTTGCTCGTAGTCTAATAATTTGGTAGCAAAATACGTCTCGCCCCAACGCCAATCAATTAGTAAGTGTTTGCACAAAAAACTCGCTACAATCATGCGCACACGATTGTGCATGTGCCCAGTTGCATTCAGTTCGCGCATTCCAGCATCAACAAAAGGGTAGCCCGTTTTACCAGCGCACCATTTTTTGAATAATTCTTCATTGTTATCCCAGACAATGGCATCATATTTTGGTCTGAAACTGGATGATTTGGTATGCGGAAAATGCCATAAAATTTGCATGAAAAATTCCCGCCAAATCAATTCGTTCCAAAACGTTTCATTTTTATCTTGGATGGCTTTTGCCACCATTTTTCGGATAGAAACCGCTCCGAAGCGCAAATAAATTCCTAAAAACGAGGTTTTGTTCAGAGCTGGGAAATTTCGGGTAGCCTCATAATTGTGAATCAAATTTTCTGATACATCAAATGGGGTAACGGTAATATGGCTTTTTTCAAATCCGATTTCGTGTAGATTTAAAAAAGGATAGTTGTGTGGGGCAATTTTATCTAAATATGAATCAGAAGCATAAGTAGGTAATGCGCTATTTTTGAAACATTCCTTCCATTTTTTAGAATAGGGAGTGTAAACCACATAAGGTAGTCCGTCGTCCTTAGTGACTTCGTTTTTTTCAAAAATAACTTGATCTTTACAAGTAATGAAGTCAATTCCCTTTTCTTTGAAAAGTTGGTATAAATCCAAATCTCTCTTTCGAGCATAAGGCTCATAATCGGTATTGGTGTACACAGAGGTAATGTTTTGTTCGGTTGTGATTTTTTCAAAAATCGCTCTTGGAGTGCCATGAAAAACAGCCAATGATTTACCAATGCTAGTTAGTTGTTTTTGAATATGTTCTAATTGTTCATGAATAAACGTTACCCTTGCATCGTCTTTGGGCAGTTGATTTAAGATTGTGGTATCAAAAATGAAGATGGGTAAAACCTCATCAATTTGCTGCAAAGCAAGGAATAATCCTGCATTGTCATCCAGTCGTAAATCACGTCGAAACCAAAATATATTCATTTTAAAAAGTACTTAATTAACCATTAACCAATAAGGTAGACATGCCACCATCTACATGTAGCACTTGACCTGTCATCCAACTGCTGGAATCACCCAACAAAAATACAACCATTTTAGACACATCTTCGGGTTGTCCAAAACGTTTCATAGGATGTCTTTCCGCTGCTTTTTCTTGTTTGGTTTCGTTGTTCAAAAATTTGTCTGCCAATGGTGTGTGGGTCAATGATGGAGCAATGACATTCACTCTGATTTTTGACGCATATTCTGCAGCAAGCGCTTTTGCAAAACCTTCTACTGCACCTTTTGCAGCTGCAATACTAGAATGGAATGGCATTCCCATACTGGCTGCAACCGAACTAAAAAGCACCACGCTCGATTGACTTGAAGCTGTTAATTGAGGTAATATCGATTGGATCACTTTTACCATTCCAAAAAAGTTAATCTGCATGTCTTGCTCAAAACTTTCAATTTTTAAGCCTTTAAAAGGGCGTAAATTGATACTTCCAGGGCAATATACAAATCCGTCTATTTGGTCAGGAAGTAGTGAAGTATCTAGTGTATCATTTAATACATCAAAAGGGATATGGGTTACATTTAATCCTGTTAAATTCTCGTTGGTTCTAGAGGCAACATACACTTTGTTATTCGCAGCAAGCTCTTTAGCTATAGCCAATCCGATACCATATGAACCTCCAATGAGTAGTATATTTTTCATGTTTATATTATTTAAATTCGCCAAACATTTCGATTAGTTTCGCTCTTCTGTAGTTAAAAATTTCTTTCAATTTTGGCGCGACCAATAGTGGATGAACCAGTTGACCAAGAATTCCCATAGGTACTTTATAATCAACGATGTCTTCCATTTCTACACCACCCGGAATTTCTTTGATAAAGTGTTTGTGGTGCCATAACGCATAGGGTCCAAAACGCTGTTCATCAACAAAATAGTGTTTGTCGACTACATGTGTAATTTCAGTTACCCATTTGGTTGGAATTCCCAAGACCGGCGTTACAATGTATTGGATGATTTGACCAGGAAACATAGGTCGGTCTGCTCCAGAAAGTATTTTGAATCCCATGTAGGGAGGGGTTATTTTTTGTAAATTTTTAGGATCTGACAACAAACTCCAAGCTTCGTCCATTGAGATGGGTAAGTTTTGTTTTGATTGCAAACGGTATATTTTCATCTTTTTTTTTGTAAAAGTACAAAATTGTTTAATTTATTTTTAATAAAGTTAAACAAATATACAAGTATTTAAGTTTATATTAACATTTGACTCAAAATACTATTTGTAAATTTGACCAATCTAAAATTTAAATCATGAAAAAAATAATTGTAATGTTGGCTATGGTTATTGCCAATTTCGCTCTTGAAGCGCAAGTAAAAACACCACAGGCAAGTCCGAAATCTACTTCTGATCACATGGTTGGATTGACAAATGTAGCGTTAGACTATTCTAGACCGAGTACCAAAGGAAGAGTTATTTTTGGTGATTTAGTTCCTTTTGGAAAATTATGGAGAACAGGTGCTAACGCCAATTCGATTGTTTCATTTAGTGATGATGTTGTGATTGACGGTAAAACGGTAGCCAAAGGGAAATATTCTATTTTCACTGTTCCAAAAGCAGATGTTTGGGAAGTAATTTTATACAAAACAATTGACAACTGGGGTAATCCAGAAACTTGGAATGAAGCAAATGTTGCAGTTAGAGCTTCGGTAAAACCCGTTTTTATAGATCATAAAGTAGAATCATTTACTTTGTCTATTGGAAATATTACCAATGATAATGCTCAATTAGAAATTTCTTGGGAAAATACATTTGTGGCATTGAAATTTGAAGTACCTACTCAAAAAACGGCTATTGCAAGCATCAATAAAGTATTGGCAGGACCAGGTGCTGGAGATTATTTCTCAGCGGGACAATATTATTTCCAATCGAATGGAGATATGAACAAAGCTTTAGAGTATGTAAACAAAGCGATTTCATTGAATAAAGAAGGTGAAGATGTTCCTTTTTGGTACTTACGTCAAAAATCATTGATCCAAGCTAAATTGGGAGATAAAGTAGGAGCAATTGCTTCTGCAAAATTATCATTAGCTGCAGCTGAAAAAGCTAAAAATGATGATTACGTAAAAATGAATAAAGACAGTATTGCTGAATGGAGTAAGAAATAAGTATTCGATATAGTAAAAAAAACCTCTTCATTTGAAGAGGTTTTTTTGTTTAATGGGGTTACAATAATTAGCAAACCAATTATGGTTTTACACCTAATTTGGCTAAAATGGTTTCCATTAAACACCATTTAGTAATTGATGATTGTAATAAATTGGCCCCTACAAAGGCAGTAAACCATAGCCAGTTTTGATCAACGTAGTGTGATAATAGTAGGCTAATTAGTATGAATGAACCTGCAATGGCTCTGATAAATCGATTGATCATGATGTTATATTGTTGGGTTATTAAATTGTTCTAATGCGAGTAATCCGACATGAATATGAGAGTGAGTTTCTTGTTCTTCATTGAATGCAGTGATACTTTCCATAAGCGGTTGTATGGTTTCGTTTTTAGCAAAAGCATAAAACAAGAGGGAAGGCGTTTGATTCAATTCGTTTGCAAACCAGTTACTTTCGATGTCTAGGTCGGAAATATCTTTATATCCGGTCACTTCTTTGTAAGAAAAACTTCCGATTTTATTTTTTTTCAACAATGCAATGATGTCTTTCTTAAAACTATCTATTGCTGATATAATGACTAATTTCATATTGTTTTATTTGATTATTCTTTGGTTTCCCATTTTTTTCGTTCAGTAATGTAATAAATTAACGGAACCACAATCAATGTCAATAGCGTAGAAACAATTGCTCCAGCAACTAATGAAATGGCTAATCCTTGAAAAATTGGATCGAATAAAATGATCGATGCTCCAATTACAACGGCACCTGTTGTAAGTAGGATAGGAGTGGTTCTTACCGCACCAGCTTCTATTATGGCTTGCTTTAAAGGTACGCCATCATTGAGTCGGATTTCGATAAAGTCAATCAGCAAAACCGAGTTTCTAACCATTACTCCGGCCAATGCAATCATTCCGATGAAAGAAGTTGCTGTAAAGAAAGCACCCAATATCCAATGTCCTAATACGATTCCGACTAGAGATAATGGAATAGCCATCATCATGACCATTGGGGTTTTGAAATTTTGAAACCATCCCACAATTAACATGTAAATGATCACAATTACGATTAAAAATGCGGCCCCCAAGTCTCTGAAGACTTCAAGTGTGATTTGCCATTCACCATCCCATTTCACGGTAAAATCACTTTCGTCTTCGGGTTGTTCCATAAACAGCTCGTTCACTTTATACCCTTTAGGTAAAGTCATTTTTTGTAGTCTTTCGTTCATTCCTAAGATGGCATATACCGGACTTTCTAATGCTCCTGCCATATCTGCGGTAACATAAACAACTCTTTTTTGGTCTTTTCTGTAAATGGTTTTTTGTAAGGTTCCGCTTTTTATTGAAACTAAATCAGATACAGGAACAACATTTCCGTGACTTCCTTTTACTTTAAGTTGCTGAATATCTTTCAATGAAGTTTTATCTTTATCGTCAAGAGACAGAACAATTCCAACGCTTTCAGCGGCATTTTCATCGTACAAATTAGAAATGGGATATTCTTTCAATAAATACGTAAGATTGCCCACAATTTGTTGAGGAGCTATGCCATTTAGCATCGCTTTTTCTTTATCTACAACCAATTGGTATTCGGTTTGATTGTCTTCCACCATCCAATCTATATCAACGATATCTGGCGTTGTTTCCAAAATGGTTTTTACTTGTTTGGCAACTTTTATTTGGTCTTCATATTTTGGACCATAAATTTCGGCTACCAAAGTAGATAGTACTGGTGGTCCCGGTGGAACTTCGATGATTTTCACATTAGCGCCATATTTTTTTGCAATTTTCTGAATTTCAGGTCGCATTTCTTTGGCAATACCGTGACTTTGAATGTCTCTTTCTTCTTTATGTAATAAATTGACTTGAATATCAGCCATATTACTTCCACCACGTAAGTCGTAATGACGCACCAATCCGTTGAATGTTATTGGTGCCGAGGTGCCAATATAGTTTTGATAATTGACCACTTCGGGTTGAGTAGAAATGAATTGTGCAATTTCTTTGGTTACAGCAGCGGTTCGTTCAAGAGTAGTTCCTTCTGGCATATCAATAACAATTTGAAATTCATTTTTGTTATCAAAAGGAAGCATTTTTACTACAACTTGTTTTGTGAAAAACATGACCATCGATCCAATTAGCAAAACCAAAGTGATGGCAAGCATGGTACGTCTTTTGTTTGAATTTTCTAGAAACGGACGTTCTATTTTATTGTACATTCGATAGATCCAACTCGTTTCAAGACCTGCTTCTTCTTTGTGCTCTTGCTCTTCTTTTTCTTGTAATAAATGGTACCCCAAGTAAGGTGTAACTGTTAAGGCCACAAAAAGTGATAGAATCATTGCAATGGAAGCTCCAATTGGCATCGGACTCATATAAGGTCCCATCATTCCGGATACGAAAGCCATTGGTAAAATCGCTGCAATTACGGTGAAAGTGGCCAAAATTGTTGGATTTCCTACTTCGTTAATCGCATAAATAGCCGCTTGTTTGAATGGCAAACGCTTCATCTTGAAATGGCGGTGCATATTCTCTGCAATAATAATACTATCATCTACTACAATTCCTACCACAAAAACTAAGGCAAAAAGTGTAA
>ERZ650308.1263-NODE-1263-length-13235-cov-11.159332_pt1 | contig 13235 bp, 26 predicted proteins | sample MGYA00376244_ERZ650308 | MGnify/ENA primary metagenome ERZ650308 (study PRJEB26733, sample SAMN07839295) | wastewater metagenome | biome: small river; feature: stream; material: water | place: USA: North Carolina | collected 2016-04-26 ...
GCGCGTGCCACTCTTTGGCCGCGCGCTGGCGGTTGATGGGGTTGGCCGGTGCGCTGGGCTGATAGCTCTCGCAGCCCGAGGTGTCGAGCCGGGAGAGCCATTCGTCGATGATGACGATGGCGGCGCGGGCCTGTTGTTGATCGTTGGCGCGGTGCAGCGCGAGACTGCCGTCCTCGGTGCACATGACAGCGAAGCCGGGCAAGTCAACCGTGCCGCGCGGCGTGCGCGTGAGGCCCGCGATGGCGAGGCTGTTTTCTGCGGCGCGAGTGGTGATGACGAATAGATCGCCGTCCGCGTCCCGGCCTACCAGGGCGCAGGCATCGAAGGGCGGGCGCATGAGGCGCTCGGCGTTGAGCGGGCGCTCGGAGCTGTATTCGGGCATACGGCCCGCGTCGAACCACATGACTGAGCAGGGGTCATCCACGAGGCGGGCGGCGGTGCGGATGTCGGGGGTCATGCTGGCACCTCCAGGCCTTTGATGCCCACCATGATCGATGGCGGCACCGGAACAGCCTGCCCAATTGGCCGCCATAGATGCAAGCAGTTCGGGTGGTTGTTGACGTATTCGCTTTTGGGCGGCGTGGCGTCGGTGCTGCGGTACAGGTACGGGCGCTGGCCCTTGTGCCACATGAACACGTACCACCACTTGCCAAGCTTCACGTCCAGCCAAAGCCACAACGCGTCGTTGTTGCGGCTCATGTAGTTCACCGCGAAGTTCTCGCCAATCCTCATGCTTCTCGCTCCGGTTACAGGCCTAACATGTCGCTCCAGCGGACTGCCGCCGGCAGCGCGGTTCATCAACGGTCAGCGGGCAGCCGCTGAGCTTCTGCGTTAGGCCCCGCAATCACCGCCAGGGCGTGCAAGCCTAGAAATTCAGAGTACGCGGGCGGTATCGCGTTGTTCGTGTCACCTGTCTCGCCCCGCTTCCGCGAAGCACCGCCGCTGCTCGGCATCCAGGGCGTGCCCTGTGCAGCGCGCATCTTGTCGGCCGTGCGGCCTTTTCCATGCCAAGGGTCATACAGGTCGCGGTGGTCGCACGGCGGCATCAGCAGCGGCAGTTCAAAGTTCGCTTCAAAGAATCGGTGCTTCGCAATCCGCAGTCCGAACATCGAGCCGCAAAGCATCAGGCTCTCGCGCAGCGGGCTGCCGGCCACGTTCTCCATAATCCACAGGCCGCCCCAGGCTTGCAGCTTCGCCCGCATCGGCGCCACCAAATCCTTGTGCGCTGCGCTGTTCTTGTGCATGCGTTGCATCTCGGTGTACGCCTGACACGGCGGCGAAGCCCACACCAGATCGAAACCCTCTAGGTCGGCGTCCAGCGCGTCACCCTGGCGGAACGTGAACGGGTAGTAAGGCTGCGGGTTAATGTCCACGCCCACCACTTCAAAGCCGGCCCTGTGCAGGCCCATGCCTGCACCACCAGCGCCGCAAAACAAGTCCAGGCAACGCCTGGCGCGGCGGGGCATAACACCTCGGTCAACCGGACTGCCCACGGCGGCCCGGTCTGTGGCTTCGTTTTCCATTTGTAGCGCCGTGGTCATCCGGTTACCTCAAACGTTAGGTGGCTGCGTCCGCGTATAGCCAAAGCCCTTGCAATCCCTGCATCGCAGTGGGTAAGGATTCCAGCCCGACCCATCGCACCATGTGCAATACGTCATTGGTGCTGGCACGAACTTGCGGTAATGCACGCAGTCGCAGGGCTTGTGTGCGTAGTCACACACTCCTTCGCGCTCGCAGGTTTGGCAATCGCTCATCTGATCCTCCGTTGTTGCCGCCTAACCAATCATTCCAGCGGACCCGTTCCGGTCCGCTGAATTCGGGTGTTATGCATCTCCAATGGCCGAGAACGCGCAGCGCCAATCCTTCACGTCGCCGTCGTTCCACCAAGCCTCTCCGAATGCGTTGTGGTGGTCTGGGAGCTTGTGCGGCTTGTCGGCCTCGAACTCCAAGATCACTACCCGCCCAACCTTCATCGCCCAGCCCATTGCCGCTTGTATCGTGGTGAATCCTCGCACCGGGGCATGTATCGCACCGCTCTGGCGGTATAGCTTCGCCTTTTTTTGTGTCGTCGCGTGGTACAGCTTCATTCTTCGCCTCCAGATGCATAACCCTGCGTTCCAGCGGACGTGCCGCCAGCAGGATGGTTAATCGAATGTCCAACGGGCACGCCGCTGAACTCCACGTTCGGCGTCTCAAACACGTACCGCCCGCCGCGCTCAGAAAGTTGCCACCAGCGCAGCCAGAACATCGTGTTGTCTTGCAGCGCTTCGATCAGACTTTCGTTGCCGCTCCACCCGCCCGTGCAGAACTCGTGCCGCAGCTTGTCGCCGGCTTCGGTCACGGTCGCATAGTTCGGCCAGTGCCAAAGCTGGCGCACTCTCTCCAGCAGTGCGCAGGCGTCCTCCGGCTGGAAGCCTGCCGCGTCCCGGATGTCTTGCAGTTCTTCTTCTTCGGGGTATCCGTCTTCGTCCATTTGTTCCCTCCGGTTGCAGAGACGCCTAACACTTCGTTCCAGCCGACTGCCTACGGCCGCGCGTTACCTCGGGCGTTAGGTTGCATCAATACAGCGGGGTTGAAGCCGAAGCGCATCGCTTCGCTCATCAGCCTGTCCACAGGGCTACGCTGCATCAGCCAGCCCATGTAGCGCTCGCCGTCCAGATACTCGCTGTCCTTGTGGCACACGCCGCAAAGAACGTGCAGGTTCTCCACTTCGTCGCCACCGCCAGCAACGCGCGCGAGAATGTGGGCTCGCTCTGCGCCGTCCATGCCGCAAGCAAAGCATGTCCCGCGCTCCATAAACTCAGCCTCCGAGTCGTAGCCCTTCGCGCGCCAAAGCCTGTCGGCCCAATGCGCCCGGATGGCAAGCTCTGTCGGCATCTTTCGCTTCGTGGTGTTCATAGTCTTTCCCGCTTCGTAACCAATGCAACCTAACCCCAGGTCAAGCGGACCGAGTACGGCCGCTTACCATGACGTTACTCCGGGGGGGTTGATGGTTCGGCGCGGGCTCAGGCCTGCAGCGCCTTGAGCCGCGCCGCCGCGCGGGCGTGCAGTTCGGTCATTCGTCCCAGCCTCCGGTCAAGCCACGCTCGGCAACATCAGCAGCGAGCGCTTCAGCCGCGGCGCGCACGACCTTGATGTATCGAACTTTCCCCTCCTCTGCGGCCTTGGCGCAAAACTCGTCAAGCGAGCCCTTGAAGCATCCGGCGCGAATCAGAATGCCTGCCGGGTGCACGTAAATCTGTAAACGCCGTCCGCTACCATCGACGTTGCTCATAGTCATCGTGGCGACTACGCGCACTCCTTCGGCGGTCAATCTGTCGCCCAGCTTGACCCCGTCGCCCAGCGTGGCACAGTCGCCCAGCGTGGCCCCGTCGCCCAGCTTGGCCCATTTGCCCAGCGTGGCCCATTTGCCCAGCGTGGCACAGTCGCCCAGCTTGGCCCATTTGCCCAGCGTGGCACAGTCGCCCAGCGTGGCCCATTTGCCCAGCGTGGCACAGTCGCCCAGCTTGGCACAGTTGCCCAGCTTGGCATCGTCGCCCAGCTTGGCACAGTCGCCCAGCGTGGCCCATTTGCCCAGCTTGGCCCCGTCGCCCAGCGTGGCCCATTTGCCCAGCGTGGCATCGTCTCCATAGCAGTCAAGGTCTTTGTTGTCCATCGTTTCCTCACTTCGAGCCGTCCTGTGCGGCGGGTCGAAAGACTCAGAGAATCCTGCGGACGGCCACCGCGGACAACTCGGCCGAGCGGTAGTCGTTGGTCTGGTAGCCGGTGTCGAAATCGCAGAACCACGCCCAGGAGGCATTCGTCTCGTGTGCCTCGCTCGACCAGTGCCATTCGTGCGCCAGGTGCGTCTTGCAGTTGGCGAACAACAGGGCTTGTTCTTGGCGGGTCGGCAGTTCGCCGCCAACGTCGGCCGCCCACTTCTTGGCTTTCCCCCAATCCAACTCTGCGCCCTTGCCGGGCAGCAGCACCAGGTGGTGCAGCACGCGGCCGGCTTTGTCCAGCACGGCGCCGGCGTAGTGTTCGCCCGGACGCAAGGCGATTTCGACGGCCGCCACGTTGATGGTGATGGTCATTGCGAAGTTCCTTTCATGGTGTGTTGTGCCAGCGCTCGATATTCGCTATTTGCAAACAGCAAATGACGGGCGCTGAGGTGCCGTGTTCGATCAGCCCAGCGAGCCGACCAGGATGTTCAGGCCGGTGTCCGTGGCGATGGTGGCGCGCAGTTCCTTCACCGCGGCCTCGATCACCTTGTGCGGGCGCACCAGCTCGTACCAGATGGACAGCTTGCCGCCGTCACCGATGCGGTAGCGCAGCTTCGCCTCCACGCGCCACGGGTCGCCGTTCTCGAAGACCGGGATCGCCAGCACGAACACTTCGGGCACCTTGAGTTGGCCCTTCTGTGCGCTGCCCTGCACGTCTTCTTCGTAGGTGAACTGGGTGGAGCCGTCCGACAGGCGGATGGAACTGGCGAAGTTCACCTTCTTCTTGGCTTCGAGGGTGCGCGCCACCTCCAGCACGTCGGCGCCGTTGGGCTCGGCGATGTCGGGCAGATTCGTTTCGATGAACTGCGCGAAATCGGACTGGTTTTTCTGGAGGCCGTTCTCGGCGTTCCAGATTCGCCACTCCGGCGACAGCGGCGCGTTGTAGACGGCCTTGTGGTCGCGCCAGCCCGGTTCGGCGGCCGTGTCGTTGAATACTGCCGTGAAAGTCGGCGGATTGATGGTGGAGTAGAGGCACGTCGCTTCGCCCTTCTGGTCATTCACCACTGCGATGAAGCTGGCGGCGTCATTGAGGACGGTGTTGCCGCGCTTGCGCAGCGGCGCCGGCAGGATTTCCTCCTTGCCTTCGTACCGGTAGCCCTCTGGCACCAGCACATAGGGAAAGGCGTTCTTGAGGTTGTCCAGTTCGGCCGCCTTCATGGCGCTCAGGCCGGCGCCGGCGTCCAGCGCCGAGCGGGTGTTGTTGATGTCTTTGGTGTTCATTGGCTTTCTCGTTGAATGAGGGGGTGGAGTGGGGCGCGTGTCTCAGGACACCGCGCGGACCGGGCGCGCCTCTTCGGCGACGGTCTTCACGCCATCGAGCGTGCGCTGGCGCGGGTCTTCTCTTTGAAGGTTGTTCTCCGGCGTGGCGAACATGATGGTGGTGCCGCGCACCGGCTTCGGCTTCTTCACCTTCACGTCGGAGGCGAGTTCGACCTGGCCGCTCTTGCCGGTGGGCTTGATCTTGATGGCCAGAACGATCTCGCCGGCCTTGCCGGTTTCGGTGCAGGCGTGCACGAGTTCATTGAGTTCGTGCGTGGCCTCTTCGGCGATGCCGCCGTAATCGAGCGACTCCAGGAATTCGGAGAAGCTCTGTCGCTTGGTCTGCGGCGTGGGGGATTTCAGGACTTCGGGCATAGACACCTTTCAGGTGGTTGAGGGAAAGAAAGAGGGCGCCGCTTGCGCGGGCCAGCCGGGAATCGAGGGAGGAGGGAGGAGGAGGGAGCCCTGGCCAGCGAATCGCACGTTGGGCAGGTATCAAACGGCGTTTGTGGTGGCGGCGCTGCCTGCTCCATCGCCAGATAGATGCGCTCCAGCAGCTTGGCGGACAAAACAAAATCGCCTTTCTTCAGCATAACATCATGAGCCGCGCCGATCATTTCCTTGGTCACGGTCGTCATTTGAAATACTCCTTATGCTCACGCAGCAGTCGAAGTGATCTTTCATCGTGGGTTTCCCATAACTGCAACCCTCTTGCCCGTAGCATTTCCTCTACTTCGTTTAGGCACTTGCGCCCGAAGTTCGGCCACTTCCGCATTTCGCTGCGGCTGAACATGCACAGGTGGCGCACAGTAAAAGGCGGCTCAATGTCAAATGTTCCTGTTCCGGCGTACGAGGCAAACCCAGCCAGTTCCGCACGGATGATGTTTGCCGGTCGTGTTGTCAGGTCAGCGAGAAAAACCTCAATCGGAAGATCTAGCGGGTGAATCTTGCGTAGTTGTGGGGGTTCCATTTTTTGGATAGCCTTCAGTTCCTCAATCGCGGTAAGCGTCTGGTCAGGGTCGCCGCATCCGTCATCCCCGATGCCGAGCGCTTCGTCAATCGCGGCCAGTGTGCGCACTGCCTGCTCAAACATGCTCTTGTAGTCTGTCATTCCATCTCTCCGTTTCCACCAGCGGCATAACAGGTCGCTCAATCTGATTCGCTTCGCTCACAGCTTATCTCCGGCGTTAGACCCCAAATTCCAGCAGTAGCTTCATGCGGTCCAGCATCAGGGCATCATCCTGCTTGCTGTAGCTCGCGTGGTGCAACTTGCTGTACGCCCAGACCACCATCTGTTTCAGTTCTTCAACGTCGCTCAGCGTGTAAAGCGGCACGCTGCGCTCGTCAGGGTTGCCAACTGCCACCGAGTAGGCGGTCGCAAAAGTCTCCGCGCTCTGGAACTTCTCCAGGTCGCTTGGGTACATGTGTGCTGCTGGTTCCATATTGGTTCTCCTAGTTGGTCACGTTGGGGCCTAACCCGTCATTTGAGGCGGACACGCCGCCAGCGTCAGTGGTCATCGTTCCTCCGTGCGGGCGTGCCGCTCAATTCTGCGTTAGGGCTCATTCCAGGTCGAACCCTTGTTGCTCGGCCACGGGCTGCGGCGCTGGCGGCAGCAGCGGTTGCTGTTGTGCCGCCGCACGCACGCGCGGCACTGCAATGCCGTGGAAGTATTCGGTTTCGCGCTCCATGCCGATGAAGCGGCGTCCTTCCAGGTGCGCAGCCTCGCCGGTAGTCCCGCTGCCCATGAAGCAGTCCAGCACCAAGCCGCCCGGCTTCGTCGTCAGCCGGATCAGGTGGCGCATCAAGTCCACCGGCTTCTCGGCGGCGTGGTCCGTCGTCTTGCTGTTGCCGGCCATCCAGCGGCAGCGGTACACGTCACTCGCACTGCGGTCGTCAATGCGCGCCTTCGGCATGCCTGCGAACAGCACTACTTCATAGGTCGGCCGCAGTTGGCGCGGGCCAGCCGGCCCGATCCATTCCTTGTCCCAGATCAGCAGCGAGTCCACCTGCCACTTGATCTTGCTGAACGCATACAACAGGGTCGGCAGGCTGCGCCAGTTGCCGAATACGCACGCGAAGCCGTCTTGCTTCAGCGCGCGCCGCGCCAGCTTCAGCCACTCGGCATACCACCAGGCGCTGTTTTCCATGTCGGCCCAGCCGCCGGCCTTTGCGCTGGCGTCGCCGGTCGAGATCGCGCCAATCATGTAGGGCGGGTCCGTAATCACCGCATCCACGCTGCACGGGTCAAGCTCGGCCATCAGCTCCACGCAGTCGCCCTGCAGCAGCCTCGCTTCGCCTATGGTCACTTCGGTTGTCATGCGTTCCTTTCTTTCGCTTCGGCACCAAGCCCTAACAAGCCGGTCAACTCGGACTGGCCCTGGCGGGCCAGCCGGTTACCGGCAGCGTTAGGCCATCAATCCAGCGCCTGAATCTGTGCGGCCGTCAGTTCGCCGCGCAGCGTCATCGCCGCAATGGAGCCGTCTTCCACGGTCGCTGTGCCCGCTTCGTCGCACCACCAGTTCTGCGGCTCGCCGCTCACGGTGTCCCATGCATCGGGGCTGGCCTTGTCAAAGTGCATGCCATCGGCGTACCACTGCAACGCGGCCAGCAGGTTGGTCACATGCGCAGAGTCAACCATCTGCACAGCGCGGTAAGGCCCGTTCTGCGGGTAAAGCACAAAGCTCTCGGCCGCAACTTCTTTGGCGTCTTCCTCGTCCGTGCACAGCGTTGCCATGCCTTCGCGGCTCAAGCAATACCAGCGCGCTTCGGCGGCAGGCCTAACAGGTCGCTCAACTTGACCCACCACGGCGGGCCTGTTGTCTGCATCGGTCATCTCGTCTTCCTTTAGTTGTGGCGCTCGCGCCGTGGCGGTCAAGTTAGCTTTGCGTTAGGCCGTGGGGATGCCGTGCTCTGACCACATGCGATCCCGGTCCATGTTCAGCCTGTGCGTGCGCTCGCAGGTATCGGCGTCCAGCCGCTGCCTCGCGTACCTGCCGCGCCGGTCGTTCGCGCAATCAGCCAACTCCCACAGCAACTTCTCGCGCTGCTCCGGCGTGGCCTTCTTCACCAGCGTGCAATCAGCTAGGGCCGCCTCGCCTTCGGGCCAGCCGCACCAGGCCAGCCGGTCGCCTTCCACGTAGGCCACCACCCAGGTTTCGCCGCTTGGGCCGTGTAGCACATGGTCTGCGGTGTCAATGGTCATCGTCATTCCTTGTCTGTTGCGTCTTCCGCCAGCCGAACAGGCCGGTCGAGGCGACCCGCAACAGCGGGGACCATTTTCGTGACATCAGGAAAATCGTCTGTGCTCATGCGTTGCCTCGCGCTGTTGCGGTCGCCTCACCGCCGACGTTAGGCCCTTCAGCCTCGCGCAGCAGCTTTGCCACGTCGGCGCATGCTTCGGTGGCGCGCGACCACAGCGCCCGCTCGCTGCCGCTGCTGTAGTCCGGTTCCCACAGGCGCGCGATGCCGGACACATGCTCGAAGCCTTGCACCAGCCGGCGCACCTTCACCAGCCACTCGGCCGGCAGGGTCGAGGCGGGCGCGCTGGCCTTGGCTGCACCCACGGTGTCGCGCAGGCTGCAAAGGCGCTCGTACAACGCGCGCGGGCGCCCAATCACCGTGTCAACGGCGCCGGCTTCGTTAGCCAGGTCGGCCAGCACGTCGTACAGCGCAAGCGTGCAAATGTCGCCGCGCTTGTCCACCAAGGGCCTAACCCCTCGGTCAACGGCGACACCTGCCGGCTGGTCACTCTTGCTCATCTTCCACCTCTTGCGCAGCCGTCAGGTGCGCGTTACCTCGAACGTTATAGAACACTCATCCACCCTTTTTTATGAGCGTTTTGGACCTGTTCTCGCGGAGGCCGCTCCCCAGCCCAGCCATCCAGAGTCCCTTGCGAGATCAACCGGCGCGGCGAGATCGCGCCTATTCGTTCAGTTCTTCGCAGCCTGTGCGTAGGCCGGCAATGAGTCGTGCTCCAAGATGCCGCCCGCAAGCCCCTCAACCAACTTTTTGTATGGCTGTGCTTTCGGGCCATTCGTCTTCGTGCGTGGTGGCTTTGCGAAGATCAAAATGTACTCGTGCACGTTTTTAAAGAGGAAGTTCGGCGGGTAGGGATAGCTGCCGAATATTGGTCGCTGCACACCAGAGGAACCCCACTTTCCACCAGTTCCGTCCTTCGACCAGATGATTTCGTTGATCATCACAAAGCCAATCTGGCGCAGCAGCACTGCAAAGTCTGTAGCCAACGGAAATGTGAGCAGCCCATGGTCAGTGTGCTGATTAACATTGGCCGTCACAACGCACAGCTTTCGTCCCGGCATCAGCACCCGGTAGCACTCCTCAAACACCGGGCGAATACCTTCAATGAAATCGCTATAGCGCTCAATGGTTCCCAGGTTCTTTTTGCTGTCACCGTAGTCGGCTTTGTTCCAATAAGGTGGGCTGGTCACGACCAGGCCAACACTGTCATCCTTCGCGAAATCCATCTTCCGGCTGTCGCCGTTGACGACGACCAGCGGTTCAAAATCAGCTCCGTGACCGTTGTGCAGCTTCGCGCATTCCTTCTTGATGATCTTCGAGTACCCAGCGTTCTGATCAACGCAGATTGCCTTTCGCCCCAGCGGAATTGCAGCCCTGGCCGTAGTTCCGGTCCCCGCAAACGGGTCGAGTACTGTGTCCCCGTAGAAGCTGAAAAGCTTTGTTAAGCGGTGCGGAATCTCAAGCGGGAAAACTGCGGGATGTTCCTCGTGACTTGTATTCGCAATCGACCAGACGGTCTTGGTGTAATCGCGCCATTCCTCCTTCGTGAGCTTGCTCTTTTCCTTATCTTCAGCCGAAAGTGTGTAGGTCATGGGCATGTGTCCTCTGGTTGTCTTGTTCGGTGCGGGTTGGGAACTGCGCGGTGGTCACTCCGTCACAAAATCGTTTGAGTTCGCCCGCAAACTTTGGCGCGAGGCCGAGCGCGTTGATCAGAAGTTCGTCAATCTTCTCGCGCACAGGCGATGCGGCGGCTGAGAAGCCAAGCGTTAGGCAGCAAGGCCACCAGTGCGGCCAGGCCACCATCGCCAGTCATGCGGGCGTCCGTATGTTCCGGCAGCCTGCGGCCGTCAGGCCCGTACAGCTTCGGGCACGTCCAGAAGCCTTCGCTGTCGTCTTGCCCGGTCAAAGCGGCCTGCAGCGAGATACCGCGCATGCTGACCCAGTGCCCGCCTTTTTCGCCGCAGTTCTCGCAGGTATGCGCCATCAGCACGCGCTGCCTGGCAAGGTACTCAAGCTCCCGGGCGTTGGCCCTGTTCCGGTTGCGCTGCGTCCTGTTCATGCTGCCTAACTCCTCGCTCAAGTCCGAGCGCCAACAGCGGCGTTCGGCAGTTGTTCATCTTCCACGTTCGGTGCCGCCGCTGCTGTCGCCGGCTTAGCTCGAACGTTGGGCGGCTTGCTGTTCGCCAGCGTCGCCAGTGCCAGCACCTCGCCGGCCTTGATGAGCGCCGTCAGGCGTTCCGCTTCGTCGGTGTCGTCCGGGTCCACCGTATCCAGCACCTTCAGCGCCTTCACAATCCAACCACTGGCCGCGCCAAGCTGGCCGCGCAGGGCCAGCGCTTCGGACTCAGCAGCGCAACGCCGCTTCACTTCATCGCAGTGCGTGCACCCTGGCATGTAGAAGTCACTGCCGCAGTTCGGGCAGCACTCAGGCACTTCCTGCTGTTCTGGCGGGTCGCCAAATGCTTCGCGGCTCATGCTTCCACCTTCGGGCGTTCGTGGCTGTATGGGCTGTAATCCCACTCGTGGTCGCCGTACTTCGCCGCGTCAGCCTGGTGCATTGCCAGGCACTCCGGGTGCATCTTGTTCGTGCTGGCGTCGCCGCCGTCATAGCAGCGCCAGCGCACGTAGGTTTCACCCACGGCAATGCCTTGGCCGCAACTCATGCAGCGGTGCGGCTTCTTGGCTTTGGGCCGTTCCACGTCAGTGCAATGCATGCTCACTCCTTCTCGCTTCGGGCAGGGCCGCCCAACAGGCCGGTCAACCCGGACTTGCCTTCGGCAAGCCGGTTACCGGCAACGGTGTACCTATGGGGGCTTGAATCAGGCGGCGGCTTGGTCCTGGCTGCGGTCGTGCTCGATGGCCTTGCCGGGTGGCGCCGTGCGCCAGTCGGGCCACTTGCGGCCCTCGTTCTTGGTCTGCTTTGCCACCAGCTGCGCCACGATTTGCTCCGGCGTTGCGCCGCAGCGCCACGCGCCATCTAGCGCGAGCATCAGCACATCGATCCATTCCTCCAAGTCGTGGGGTGCGGCTTCGATCTCGCGCAGTTCCTTGCGGATGTGGTCGATCACGCCAGCAGCCCGTGCGCCTGGGCCGAAGGTGCGCTCACTGAATGCCATGTGGCGGCGGATGTGCGCCAGGAAGTCGAAGGTTTGAGCGTTGCTCATGGGTGTCACCTCTGAGGATTGGATTCGCGGGTCGGCATGGGTCAGCCCTCCCCGGTGGTGGGCCAGCAGACGTAAGCCAGCATGGCGGCAACGTCAGCCAGCACAAGGGCGGCAAAGATTAGGGCGTCGGTCATGCGCCCTCCCCGGTGGTGGGTGCCGGCAGGATGCGCGGCATCACGCTGATGTCGATCCAGCGCGGATCGCCGAAGCCCTTGAACAGCAGCGTCCAGCACTTGCGCCCGTGCGGCTTGTCGCTCGGTGAGCCGTGCTGAACCTTGGTGTCGGTCTGCTCGGCCATCATGTTGATGACGGGTTCGGGCGGTGCCGTGGTTTCGGCCCATGGAACCAGCACCACATCAAGGTCGCGGGTGAAGCTGCCGTGCAGGCAGGCCGCGTAGCCGTAGCTCCACGCAAGGCACCGGATGATGCTGTAGGCACGGGCATAGTCGGGGTCGTAGATCATCCCTGCTGCTCCCCGGTGGTGGGTGCCTGGGTTGCGGCAGGGATGCCGGCGTCAAGCGGCCGGCGCACGGTTTCACGCGCCTGGTAGAGCTGGGCGGCCATCCGCACCTGTTGTTCGGTTGCGCTCACGGTGTCCTTTCAAGCGTGGGTGTGCCGGCTTCCCGGCGGCGTGGGTTCAGGCCGGCAAGCCGGCAGGTTCAATGGCGCGGCCAGTGATGGCGGCGTACAGCAGGGAGGTCTGCTTGCGTGAGGCAACCCGGGCTTGGTACTCGCGCTGCAGTTCCGCCATCGGACGCGGCGGTGGCTTCGGTTCGTCGGCCCTGCCGCCCAGGGCGAACATGGGCGCACGGGCGCCTTGGCCTGGCTGATCCATCCATCCCGCGATTCGCACCATGCGCAACTCGCGGGCGTACTTGATGATCCGGCCGGTGGTGATGCGGTCAATGCCGCTGGCTTCAACCAACTGGCTGGTGGTGGTGGGCGTCTGCAGTTCGTTCCACAGCGCGGCGAATGCCACCACCTCGCGCCGCGGCGGCAGCTTCTGCAGGGCCTTGCCCCGTGGGTGCGGCGCGTGCGGCTTGTCGCCGATCCGCCAGACGGGAATCCAGTGCGTGCCGCTCAGTTCCCATCCGCCCGGGTAGATCAGCCCGGCCGCGGCCAGGCGCTTGGTCAGGTCGTTGACGGTCCGGCGGTTGCACTGGAACTTCTTCCGCAGCGCGGCGTCGGTGCGCGCCCACCCAAAGCGGATGCAGGCCAGAACGGACACGTAGAACCGGCCGCCCTTGACGCAGGCTTCGAGCTTCATCACAGCCCCTGCAGGTGGGTCACCATCGCTGCCACCATCGCGGCGCGGTCGGTGTCGTGGTACAGCATGGCGCCCTTGACGCGGGCGGCCACCGGGAAGCCCAGCGCCTCCAGGCCGGCGGCGTCGATCTTCAGCGGCGCAAGCCATTCGTTGAGCTTGCCAAGCGTCAGGGTGGGTGCGGGCATCGGCACGCACGCATCAAAGACGGCGGCCATGGCCCGCGCAACGGGCGCGGGCAACGGTTCCGCAGCGGGGGCCTCGTCGGCGGCTTGCCCTGCACCCATGGCGCCGACGCGCGGGCTGGTGTCGGCAGGAGCATCGCGGTCGGTAGCGTCGGGGCTTGCGCCCTCTGCCTTCAGAACCTGTTGCGAGTCCTGCCCTTCGGTGGATTCGGTGGCGGCTTGGCGGGCGGCTTCGGCCTCGGTGGCGCGGGCCGCTTCCACCGCAGCAATTTCGCGGTCGCATGCCGCGCCGTGCAGCTTGTCCAGCGCCGCCAGCGTGGATGCCTGCGCAGCCTGGGCCAG
>ERZ650308.1264-NODE-1264-length-13228-cov-6.436575_pt1 | contig 13228 bp, 13 predicted proteins | sample MGYA00376244_ERZ650308 | MGnify/ENA primary metagenome ERZ650308 (study PRJEB26733, sample SAMN07839295) | wastewater metagenome | biome: small river; feature: stream; material: water | place: USA: North Carolina | collected 2016-04-26 ...
GAACACGAGGTAGAGCGGTGCCGCCGGCTCCGGCGCGAGCCTTGATTGAGCCACCAACGGTTAGCACGTCGCGGACATCCGGGGTTAGCTCAGGCGAGATGGCTGCCATCTCTGAGTCTGGAACCTCGTGAAGTTCTAGGCCGTGCTGTTCGCAGTAAGAAACCATGCGGCCGGTGATGTCGTGAGCGTCGCGGAAAGCGACCTTCTTCTTGACCAACCACTCGGCAACGTCGGTAGCCAGCGAGAAACCGGCCGGAGCCAACTGCTCTAGGCGATCACGGTTGAACTCGAGGGTGGCAACCATGCCGTTGAAGGCTGGTAGCAAGACGGTCAAGGTGTCGACCATGTCAAAGACCGGCTCCTTGTCTTCTTGCAGGTCGCGGTTATAGGCCAAAGGCAAACCCTTGAGCGTCGCGAGCAGACCGGTTAGGTCACCGATGAGTCGGCCAGACTTTCCGCGAGCAAGCTCGGCGATGTCTGGGTTCTTCTTTTGCGGCATGATCGACGAACCGGTCGAGTATGAGTCGTGCAACTTGATGTAGTTGAACTCGGCACTCGCCCAGATGATGATCTCTTCTGAGAAGCGAGAAAGGTTGATGCCAATCAAGCTGGCGATGAATGCAAACTCGGCGACCACATCGCGGCTCGCGGTGGCGTCAATCGAGTTCTGGGTTGGGCCGGCCAATCCGAGTTCACGCGCAACGATGTTTGGGTCGAGGCCCAGGGTGTTTCCTGCAAGCGCGCCGGCGCCGTATGGAGAAAGGCTCGCGCGTACGCGCCAGTCGTTGAGTCGATCTAGGTCGCGAGATAGCGGCCACGCGTGTGCCAGCAGGTGGTGCGATAGCGCAACCGGCTGGGCGTGCTGGAAGTGAGTGCGACCTGGCATGGCAACACCTAGGTTTTCTTCGGCGCGAGTCACCAAGATTTCGATGAGCTCGGTCACCAGTTCACCGATCACGGTGGCCTGGTCGAGCAAGTAGGTGCGGATAAGGGTGGCAATCTGGTCGTTGCGGCTGCGGCCGGCACGAACCTTGCCACCTAGCTCAACGCCAGCGATTTCGATGAGACCGCGCTCGAGAGCAGAGTGCACGTCTTCATCGGTTGGCTTTGCAACGAAGCTTCCCTTGACCACCCGGTCGTTCAGCTCAACCAGGCTGCGGTCTAGCTTCTCGTGCTCGGCCACGGTCAAGTAACCCGCCGACTGCAAGGTCTTGATGTGCGCGCGGGTACCGGCGATGTCATAAGAGGCCAGTCGCCAGTCGAAGTGCACTGAACGGCTTAGCGCGGCGAGCGCCTCGGATGGGCCGCCATCGAAACGGCTACCCCAGAGGGCATTTGAACCTGATGCCTGGCTAGACATGGTGCTCCTTAAATAGATCCACCGAATAAACGGTTGCGGATTGAGTCAATCTTATTGCGGGTGGCCCCGACTAGGCCTGTTCGGCCAACCAAGCCATGAGCGCCTTCTGGGCGTGTAGGCGGTTTTCGGCCTCATCCCAGATGACCGACTGAGGGCCATCGATCACTTCGGCACTCACCTCGTATCCGCGATAGGCAGGAAGGCAGTGCAAGAAAATCGCGTCGCCCTTGGCGCGCTTCATAAGCTCGGCGTCGATGGTGTAACCGGCGAAGTCAGCAAGGCGTTGAGCCTTCTCGGCTTCCTGCCCCATTGAGATCCAGGTATCGGTAACCACGATGTCGGCATCCGTGATGGCACCGATTGGCTCACCGTAAACCTCAACCGAACCGCCGTGCTTTTCAGCAATCAATTCGGCGCGAGCAACTATGCCGTGATCAGGCTGGTAGCCGGCTGGGCCGGCGACCGCTACGTTCATACCGGCCAACGCGCAACCGATCAGATAGCTGTTAGCCATGTTGTTTGCGGCGTCACCGATGTAGGCAATCTTCAGACCGGCAAGCTTTCCCTTGTGTTCAAGGATGGTGAGCAAGTCGGCCAAAATCTGACATGGGTGGTAGTCGTCGCTGAGTGAGTTGATCACCGGAACGCCCGCGTGCTCTGCCATCTCTTCTAGACCCGCGTGGGCGTAGGTGCGCCAAACGATCTGAGCGACCTGGCGACCAAGAACTCGAGCGGTATCGGCAATCGACTCCTTGCCACCCATCTGGGAGGTCTGGCTGTCGATGATTAGCGGTGATCCACCGAGATCGGCAACACCCACGGCAAAAGAGACTCGGGTGCGAGTTGAGGTCTTGTCAAAGATCAGGGCAACGGTCTTCGGACCCTCAAAAGGGCGAGCCGAATAAGGGGCTTGCTTTAGCTCGAGGGCACGTCGAAGAATCTCGGCCTGTTCAGCAGCCGTGATGTCATCGTCTTTTAGAAAGTGGCGAACCATTTTGTGTCCAATCTTTAATCAGGAAGAACCATTGTGCCAAAGCCACTGATGGTGAAAATCTCGAGGAGGATGCTGTGTGGGGTTCGACCGTCGATTACGTGGGCGCGAGGCACACCGCCCTGAACCGCCTTTAGGCAAGCCTGCATCTTTGGAATCATTCCAGATTCAAGCTTTGGCAACAGTTCTTCTAGCTCAGACTCGGTGATCTCAGAAACCAGCGAATCACGGTTAGGCCAGTCGCTATAGAGACCTGGTACGTCGGTAAGAACCATCAACTTCTCTGCACCGAGTGCGACGGCAAGTGCCGCTGCCGCAAGGTCAGCGTTGACGTTTAGCAGCTCCCCCGACGTGCTCGGGGCAACGGTAGAAACAACTGGGATGCGACCGGCATCCAAAGCCTCGAAAACGATTCGTGGGTTGACCAGGTTCACCTCGCCTACCAGACCGATGTCGATTGGGCCTTCGGCTGATTCGAGTGCAGTCTTCTCGGCGCGGAACAGGTTGCCATCCTCGCCAGACATAATCACAGGCTCTGCCCCAGCGACCTTGATCATGTCGGCGAGCTGCGCACTGATTTGGTCTCGCAAGACGTCGCGCACGATTCCGATGGTTTCGTCGGTGGTGACGCGGAAGCCGCCACGGAATTCACTCTCGATGCCCAGCTCGGCCAAACGTGCTGAAATCTGCGGCCCGCCACCGTGAACTACAACCGGCTTGATTCCGACCCAGCGCAAGTAGGCCATGTCTTCGGCAAAGGCGCGCTGCAACTCTTCGTCGACCATCGCGTTGCCACCGAACTTAACTACGACCACTTTGCCGTGAAAAGCCTGTAGCCAAGGCAGCGATTCGATTAGGGTCTCGGCCTTGATTCGGGCGAGCCCGGTTTCGTGCTGTTCTGAAGGAATCATTAGCTTGAGTATGCGCTGTTCTCTGTCACGTATTCGTGAGTCAGGTCATTGGTATAGATGGTGGCTGATGCCTCGCCGGCGTTTAGAGAGATTCGAATCTGAACCGCACGCGGGGTTAGGTCGACCAGGTCGCGTGACTGGTCTGGCTGACCCTTGCGAGATACGCTCACACCATTGATCTCGACGTCGATGTCATAAGGGTCGAAAGCGGCCTTTGTCACACCCACCGCGGCAAGGATGCGACCCCAGTTTGGGTCGTTGCCATAAATGGCTGCCTTGAAAAGGTTGTTTCGAGCGACCGAACGGCCTACCTCGACTGCATCGTCCTCAGACGCGGCCTTGACTACCTCAATCGCAATGTCGTGACTTGAACCTTCGGCGTCGCTGAGCAATTGCTGAGCAAGATCGTGGCACACAGCAGTAACCGCGGCCTGGAACTCATCCTGGTCTGGGGTAACGCCAGAGGCACCCGAAGCCATGAGAGTCACCTGATCGTTGGTCGACATGCAACCATCCGAGTCGAGGCGGTCAAAGGTGACGCGGGTAGCCGCGCGCAGAGTCATGTCAAGGGTCGCGCTGTCGACCACGGCGTCGGTGGTGACGACCACGAGCATCGTGGCGAGGCCCGGTGCCAGCATGCCGGCACCCTTGGCCATTCCGCCGACAGACCAGCCGTTTGGGCTGACCCGGTGGGCAGTCTTCGAAACCGAGTCGGTGGTCATGATTGCCTCTGCCGCCGACTGGCCGGCATCTGCCGAGAGTTCGGCAACCGCAGCGCTGACGCCGCTGGTGAGCTTTGCCAGGTCAAGCTGCTCACCGATCAAACCGGTCGAACAAACCAAGACATCTCCGGCAGAAATGCCAAGTTCTTCGGCAACCTTTTCGGCGGTCGAGTGAGTGGTCTGGAAACCCTGTGGGCCGGTGTAGCAGTTGGCGCCGCCAGAGTTCAAAACGATGGCCGAAACCTCGCCGTCGGCAATGACCTGCTTGCTCCAAATAATTGGGTTAGCTTGGCAACGGTTGGTGGTGAATACCACTGCCGCCGACTTCAACGGGCCCTGGTTTACAACAAGCGCGAGGTCTTTATTGCCCGAGGCCTTCAGCCCAGCCTTGACGCCTGCTGCGATAAAACCCTTTGCTACGGTTACGGTCATTTCTTTGCACCATTCTTGGCCAAGCTGATTGCTGTTAGGCCGGTATTTTCTGCAAGCCCAAGGGCGATGTTCATCGATTGGATGGCTGCGCCACCGGTGCCCTTGACCAGGTTGTCGATTGCACAAACAGCAACCAGGCGGTTGGCGTGCTCGTCGATCGCCAAACCGATTAGCGCGTTGTTTTCACCGATGGTGTCGGCAGTAGAAGGGAATTCGCCCTTCGGATAAACCTTGATGAACTGCTCTGATGAGTAGGCCTTGTCCCAGGCTTCGTGGGCAAGTTCGAGGGTCACGCCTGGCTTTAGTTTCGCGGTGTTAACGGCAAGGATGCCGCGCTCCATCGAAACCAGGATGGGAGTGAATGAAATCTGGATGCGCTCACCGGCAGACTTCGACAGGTTCTGCTCGATCTCTGGGGTGTGGCGGTGAATTCCACCAACCTGGTAGGCATTCGCCGATCCGGTTGGTTCGATCTCAAAGAGCTTCTCGGTGGCTCCGCGACCGGCACCCGAGGTTCCGGCTGACAGGATGCTTACGATGTCTTCAGGTTCGATTAACCCGGCGGCTAGCCCTGGAGCCAAAGCGAGAGTGATGGCGGTCACGTTGCAGCCTGGCACGGCAATGCGCTTCGTGCCCTTGAGCAGTTCGCGTTGCTTGTTCTCGCCACCGATGAGGAGTTCCGGCATGCCGTAGGTCCAGGTGCCGGCGTGCTCTCCCCCGTAGAACTTCTTCCAGTCAGATTCGCTTTCGAGACGGAAGTCGGCACCACAGTCGATGACTAGGGTGTCGGCGCTTAACCAAGCCGCTACCTCTGCAGATTTTGAGTGCGGCAGCGCCAAGAACACGATGTCGTGCCCAGCCAGTTCTTCTGCCGAGTTCTCAGAGAACACCAGATCCGCGAACGCAGGCACGTGCGGGTGCAGGGTTGAAACCTTCTGCCCCACCATGCTGCTGGCCGTGACGGTCTTGAGCTCAAGTTCTGGATGTTCGGCAACAAGGCGCAAAAGTTCTCCGCCAACGTTTCCGCTGGCGCCGGCGATGGCCACTGAAAATGCCATGCTGCTCCCCTATCCGTGCTTTCGCCCGCTATGCGCGGAGCGTTGCACCATACTTTTGATTCGCCAAAGCAACTGCCTTGTCGCGTGATTCCGAAGCCTCGACCTGAGTCAAGGTTCGGTCGGCGGCACGGAAACGCAAGGCGAAAGTCAAAGACTTGTGACCGGCAGCCACGTTGTCACCGCGGTAATCGTCAACCAAAGTGACCTGCTCGAGAAGCTCACCGGCACCCTCGAGAATCACTGCACGGATGTCACCGGCAGGAATCTCATTGGCCACAACCAAGGAAAGGTCCTGGGTTGCCGCCGGGTAGGTGCCAATGAAGCCAGCCTGGATGACCTCAGGTGCGGCGGCGTAAAGAGCCTCTAGATCAATCTCTAGAGCGGCTACGCGACGCGGAAGGTCGTTGGCGGCAGTCAGGTTAGGGTCGAGTTCGCCGGCGAAACCAATTGACACCAGGTCAGCACCGACCAAAAGTTCGGCGGTGCGGCCAGGGTGGAACCCCTTCGGGCTAGCCTGGCGAACGGTCAGGTCAAGACCAACCGCGTGGGCGACGATGCGAGCCGCCTGGATTGCATCCTGGTAGCTGATTGCCTGCGCCTGAATGCCAACGCCCTGGTTCACTCGGTCACCGGTGAATAGAGCAGCTAGACGGCTCGGCTGAGCCGGGATGGTTGCGTTTAGGGTAGCCAGCTCTTCTGCTGACGGAAGTTGGTTGCCGATTGGCAGCTTGCCCGTTGCCGTGATCGCCTTAGCAGGCAAGAACACAGAACCCTCTTCGAAGATCGCGAGGTCGGTTAGACCACGAGAGAAGTTGCGACGGGCAGCCTCGATCAGACCAGGCAGAATCGTGGTGCGCATTTCGCCGAACTCGGCCTGAAGCGCGTTTGCCAACTTCACCGATGGCTGACCCTCGCTGAACAAAGAGTTCTGAGCCTCGCTAATGAACGGGTAAGTCAAGACTTCGACGTGACCAGAACCGGCAAGTGCTCCAAGGATGGTGCGACGACGCTTCTGCTTGGTGCTTAGGCCGCGCCCCGGAGGAGCAACCGGCAGGCGCGAAGGAATGCGGTCATAGCCGGTGATGCGAGCGATCTCTTCGACCAAATCGGTCTTGTGAGTTAGGTCTGGACGCCAGCTCGGAGGGATTACCTCGTAGCCACCGTCGACGGCTGCGACAACGCAACCTACCTCGCGAAGCACCTTGTCGATCTCTTCGGCGGTGTAAGCGACACCGACTAGCTCGCTGGCGAACTCGGCTGGCAACCAGATTGGCTGCACAGGGTGAAGGTCTTTGAACTCGGCACCTAGAGAGTCGGCAGCGCCACCGGCGTGCACCTCAAGCAGCTGCACAACGCGAGCTGCGGCGTTGTCAGGCATCATCGGGTCGACGCCGCGCTCGTAGCGCTTTGAAGCCTCAGAAGGCAAACGGTGACGACGTGCCGAACGTGCGATTGAGATCGGCTCGAAGTGAGCGGCTTCGACGAGAACGTTCTTGGTGGTCGAGGTAACCTCGGTTGCCTCTCCACCCATAACACCGGCAAGGCCGATTGGACCAGACTCATCCGTGATCAAAAGGTCTTCAAGGTCGAGCTTGCGCTCTTGACCGTCAAGGGTCTTTAGGGTTTCGCCGGCCTTGGCGCGACGAACGGTTAGACCACCCTTGACCTTGTCTAGGTCGTAGGCGTGAGTCGGCTGACCCAGCTCAAGCATCACGTAGTTGGTGATGTCGACAACCAACGAAACCGAGCGCATACCGGCAAGCTTTAGACGAGAAACCATCCAGGCCGGGGTCGGGCGCGAAACGTCGACACCCTTGACCACGCGAAGCACGAAACGATCGGTGCCACGGCGGCCGCGAATCGGAGCTTCGTCGTTGATGGTCAAACCAAAACCGTGACCGGCCTCGATGTGCGCGTTGCTCTTCGGGTCGCGGAAGTCGGCACCGGTTGCATGCGAATACTCGCGTGCGATACCGCGCATCGAGAAGCAGTAACCGCGGTCTGGGGTCACGTTGACCTCGGCCGCCTCGTCATCCAAGTGCAAAAGCTCTAGGGCGTCGGTGCCGACCTTTGGGTCGAGACCAAGCTCGTGAAGGCGAATGATGCCGGCGTGGTCGTCGCTGAGGTTCAATTCGCGAGCCGAAGCCATCATGCCGTCGCTGATGTGACCGTAGGTGCTGCGGGCGGCAATGTGGAAGTCTCCAGGCAGAACTGCGCCTGGGAGACAAACCACGACCTTGTCGCCAACTTCGAAGTTGCTAGCGCCACAGACGATGCCGCGAACGTCAGCGCCACCATCGGCAGCCTGCTGACCTTCGGCAGCCACACGAACCTGGCACCAGCGAATGGTCTTGCCGTTGCTCTGTGGCTCTGGGATGAACTCAAGAACCTGACCCACTACGACCGGACCGGTGACACCGAAACCGTGTGAGCCTTCTTCTTCTAGGCCGACCTTGACCAGTTCGGCCATAACGCTATCGGCGGTTACATCGCCCGGAAGGTCAACGTAGTCGGCTAGCCATGACAATGGAACGCGCATTAGAGGGACACTCCAAACTGCTCACTGAAGCGAACATCTGATTCGACCATGTCGTGCATGTCACGAACGTCGTTGCGGAACATGAGGGTTCGTTCGATGCCCATGCCGAATGCGAAGCCCGAGTAAACCTCAGGATCGATGCCGGCCGCCTTTAGAACGTTTGGGTTGACCATGCCGCAGCCGCCCCACTCGACCCAGCGGGCACCACCCTTGGCACCTGGGTGCCAGACGTCAAGCTCGGCCGATGGTTCGGTGAACGGGAAGAACGATGGGCGCAGGCGAATCTGAGCATCTGGGCCGAACATGATTCGGGCGAAGTGCTCGAGGGTACCGCGCAGGTCGGCCATGGTTAGACCCTTGTCGACAGCCAAACCCTCAACCTGGTGGAACACCGGGGTGTGGGTGGCGTCAAGTTCGTCAGTGCGGAACACGCGACCCGGGCAAAGAACGTAAACCGGAAGTTCGCGATCGAGCATCGAACGAACCTGAACCGGTGAGGTGTGGGTGCGAAGTACTAGGTGAGCGTCGGCAGGCTCAATGAAGAAAGTGTCCTGCATCGCGCGAGCCGGGTGGTCTGCGTCGAAGTTCAAAGCGTCGAAGTTGAACCATTCGCTCTCAACCTCAGGACCTTCGGCAATTTCCCAACCCATACCGATGAAGATGTCCGAAATTTGGTCTTGCATCAGAGATAGCGGATGACGAGCACCAACGGGTGCGTGTGAAGCCCAAGCGGTTACGTCTACTGCCTCAGCAGCCAACGCGGCGGCCTCAGCAATGGCAGCCAATTCCGATTCACGAGCGGCAAAAGCCGAGTTCAACTTGCCACGAGCAGCACCAAGCAAAGCTCCGGCTTCAGCCTTGAACTCGTTCGGCATGTTTTTGATCGACGCATTGAGCTGCGAAATCTCGGAAGCCTCACCAATCAGCGACGAACGCGCTGCAATCAGCGATGCTAAATCGGCGGCCGCTGCAATTCCAGCCAGCGCAGACTCGACTAACGGGTCAACGACACCAGAATTGATTGGATTTGAGCCAGACATAGGGTCAAGTTTACCTTTGTGTGAAGGATTTTAGGCGTTCTGCGCGAACGCGGATGCGTAAAGACAGACGCTGGCGGCAGTTGCCAAGTTGAGCGACTCGGCCTGACCGTAGATTGGCAAACCGACCTGACGGTCTACCAGGGCCAAAGTTGAGTCTTCGAAACCCCACGCCTCATTGCCCATGACCCACACAGTCGGAGCGGCCAAAACCGTTGAACTTAGCTCTGGCAACGATTCTCCCCCGCCATTAGCGGCAAAGACTTGAAGACCAGCAGCTTTGAAAGATTCGATAGCCGACTCAATCGAAACACCTAAAACGATTGGCAGGTGAAAGAGCGAACCGGTGGTGGAACGAACCACCTTTGGGTTGTAAACGTCAACGCTTCCCTCAGAGAAAACCACCGCATCAGCGCCAGCAGCATCGGCGGCACGAAGCACAGTTCCGGCATTGCCAGGGTCGCGAACGTTGGAAAGAAAAGCAATTAAACGCGGACGCTTAGCCAAGACCGAATCCAGAGAAACATCGAGCTGCTTGCAAACCGCAACAACACCCTGCGGGGTCTCGGTGTCACACATGGCTTTTAGAACCTGCGCTGTGGCCAACTCGACGGAAACGCCAGCATCGGCTAACTGATCGAACAGATCAGCGTTGCGTTCAACGGCTTCCTCGGTGGCGTACAACTCTTCGATGATCGAAGGAGTGCCAAGGACCTCTTTCAGCCCTTGGACCCCCTCAAGCAGAAAGAGCCCGGTCTCAGACCGGGCATCTTTCTTTGCAAGTTGTGCGACCCCGCGGACCTTACGAGCCTTGGGATCGTCGAGCAACTTACTTAACCTTTGGAGCCGAGGTGTCCTTTGGAAGGGCAGCCTTAGCGGTTGCAACTAGCGAAGCGAATACTGGAGCATCGTTCACGGCTAGGTCAGCCAAGATACGACGGTCAACAGCTACGCCTGCAAGGTTCAAACCCTGGATTAGACGGTTGTAGGTCATTCCGTTTAGGCGTGCAGCTGCGTTGATGCGCTGGATCCATAGACGACGGAAGTTACCCTTCTTGTCTTTACGGTCGTTGTATGCGTAGACCAACGAGTGCAGCATCTGCTGCTTGGCCATACGGTACAAACGTGAACGCTGACCACGGTAACCGTGTGCGCGCTCTAGGACTGTACGACGCTTCTTCGCTGCGTTGACAGCGTTTTTTACTCTTGCCATTTGTTATCTCCTAAAATCTTTGGTTCGACTAGTGGCCGAGCTGCTTCTTGATGGTCTTGAAGTCCGCTGCCGAAACGACCTGGTCCTGGTTTAGGCGACGGGTGCGGCGGCTCGACTTGTGCTCCAGGTTGTGGCGCATGTTGATCTGCTGCTTCATTAGCTTTCCACTTCCGGTGAAACGGAAGCGCTTCTTAGCGCCCGAGTGGGTTTTCTGCTTAGGCATGGTTTCTCCTGTTTTCCTACTCCGCAGCTTCCGCTGAGGACTCCTGTTTTACTGCTGATTTCTCAGCAGCCTTCTTGGTTTCGGCCTTGACCTCAACCTTGCTCTTCAGCGGACCGATGACCATCACCATGTTTCGTCCATCAATCGATGGATTCGACTCAACCGAGCCCAAGGTGTTGACCTCTTCGGCCAGCTTCTTGAGAAGCGTGATACCCATCTCTGGGCGTGACTGTTCGCGACCGCGGAAGACCACCATGACCTTCACCTTGTCGCCAGCCTTTAGGAACTTCTCGATCTGTCCACGCTTGGTTCCGTAGTCGTGGGCATCAATCTTTAGACCGAAACGTACAGTCTTGAGAATGGTGTTGACCTGGTTCTTGCGTGCTTCACGGATCTTCTGAGCGGCCTCGTACTTGAACTTTCCGTAGTCCATGATCTTGGCTACCGGTGGCTTGGAAGTTGGTGCTACCTCGACTAGGTCTAGGTCTGCTTCCGCTGCAAGACGCAGTGCGTCTTCGATACGGACTACGCCAATTTGCTCGCCAGCCGGGCCAACGAGGCGAACCTCTGGCACACGGATGCGGTCGTTGATACGTGGATCGCTAATAAGTGCTCCTAATTGATATGACTACTACGGCCACATCAAGAGCAAAGCTCAAAATGCACAGAAACGATTCGTTTCTAGCTAACCCGGAAACCTGTAAAGCGGTGAACGCGGGTGGGAAATAAATCCTCTTCTGTCTGAAGCGAACTCCAGAGCCATGGGCTAGCCTAGCAGAAGTTACTAAAAAGGAAAACCCCAATGTCTGAACAAAACGAAGAAATCACCGACATCGCAGAACTGCCTGCCGTTGAAATTCTTTCGCGCTACACCATCGAACTTCTCAGCGTTGCCGCCATTCACTGCGGCCTTGCCGAGAACGGTCGCCCAGCAGACTTGGACGAAGCCCGCAAAATCATCGACGCCACCGCAGGTCTAATCACCGGTGCCGCCCCTTACCTTGGCGACCAACACGCTCGCCCACTTCGCGCAGCACTTCGTGAGATACAGCTTGCTTTCCGCGAGGCATCACCGTTCGCCGATGCACCTGGTGCAGGCCCTGGTGAAAAGTTCACCGGCCCGGTTGCCTGAATTCCTTTCAAGAAAATTTGCTTGACTTCAGAACACGTTCTGAATACTCTTAGAGAATGTCAATTGCATTGCAGCACTTTCAGTCTTCTGAGTTGAATCGAAACTCAACCAGCGTATTTGCCGCGGCCGAAAAAGCCCCCGTCCTTGTAACACGTAGAGATGGCGAAGATTTGGTTTTGATGAGTGAACGTGAGTCCAACTTGCGAGCCACGCTCTTCGACTTCGCAGCACAGCTGATTGCAGTGACTTTAGATGACCGTGGGACACTCGTTGAGCGAATGTCTGACCGATTCCCATGGATTTTGGCCCTCAAAGCGGCTGATCGAGAAACTTGTGCAAAGTCATTGATTGAATCGGCTAGAGCCTCATTCGCAACGAAACAGCCATTTCGTATCATCACAGAGCTCCAGTCATGGCAAGAAACGGCAGAAGCAGTAGCAGCTGGATTGCAACCATCTAACCTAGACCTAATCGACTCGCCTGAGTTGGTTGAGCGGCCTGTGTAATTTGGGCACGAAGAGCGAGCGCGTTCAACGACCTACCAAAAAGTCAGAATTCGAAATCTTCTGCGCATCCAACTCTGCAAAGAAAGGCTGGCGGGACCTAAATGCAACGAGACAAAATGATTTGGTCGAGGCTTGGGAGTATTTGACTAAATCCCCCACCGAACCTTCACCCTTGAACGCCCAGTTACGCGGTGAGCTCAGCCAGGTAACTGTGGCTGGTTCTAGTTTTGATCGTTGGCAACTGAAGCTGAGCAGCACTAACGGTGCACGGATCTGGTTTTATGTGGACGGCAAAACTGTTTTCATCGAAGAGGTTCACACTCGTCATCCGAATGAAACAAAATAACTAGAGCGTAGCTAGTTTTACCCGCAGCGAGTCGACTCGCTCTGCGATTACTTCACTCTCCGAGATCGACTTGGCGATCTTTTGCATCAGTGCGTCGAAGTCTTCTTGCGAGAGCGTGGTTGCCAGGTGAAGGGTTAGTTCAACCTCGGCAGACTTCAGAAGCGACAGCGGGTCTCCCCCGGCAATCGACCAACCAGCCAATTCTGGGTTTCCCGCGAGCGCTTGATCGAAAGCTTCTTTCACTTCTGCCATTTCAAAAGATGGAACCCAGGGTAGTTCTTTGGCGATTGCTTCAAAAGCTGGGCGACGAATTACAAACTCGGTTGCTGACCCAGGATCCAGGATGATCCGGGTGTTGCCTTCGGCTGCTGCCGCGAGCGCTGCCCATTCCGGCCCGGGCTTGAACTCCATCTGCACCAGCACGGTCTTGTCGCTACCGCGCCCGAGGTCAGCTCCCGTGGCTTGCGTCGCCGTCTCTGCTGCCTTGCGCTCTCGCCTGCGGCTGATACGCAAGTGCATCTGCTCTGCGACGTACTCGGTGCCTGCCTGTCCGCCGAGGTACGTCCACCCAGGGAGATCGTTAGCGCGGCGCGCTTGTTCGTTCTCGCACACGACGTGCTCCCCGTCGCCCACCCACTTGTGCTCCGGTTCGTAGCCCTGCGCTCGCAGCGCGTCGAGCAGCGCTTGTGCCTGCGGTGAGGGCTGTGGTGCTGCGGGTGCTTCGAGGCGCGCGACCGTCTCGCCGACGTATCGCTGCA
>ERZ650308.1266-NODE-1266-length-13205-cov-9.889049_pt1 | contig 13205 bp, 12 predicted proteins | sample MGYA00376244_ERZ650308 | MGnify/ENA primary metagenome ERZ650308 (study PRJEB26733, sample SAMN07839295) | wastewater metagenome | biome: small river; feature: stream; material: water | place: USA: North Carolina | collected 2016-04-26 ...
GACATTAGTTGCTCCAAGGTCCGAATACTGGGTTCCACTGATTGATCACGCGTTCGCCGATGCAGCCGGCCTGATCAAATGGGTCTTGATCAAGTAAACCGGCCAACTCCTCGACTGATTCCGCTCTGAAGATTAATAGTGCTCCTGGGGTGTCTACTAGGGGTCCACTAGCCAGCATGATGCCTGCATCTAGCAGCTGCTTGAGCCAAGCGCGATGAATCGGTCTAACTTCATCCATGGTCTCGCTGTCGGCCACATAGAAGTAGTTCACGGCATAGGTGTTCATTAGCTCTGCTTTCCAGAAGGGTTCATGATTTCGACCGCCATTATGGCAACCAGGATGGCGCCGACGCCGAAGACTATAGAGACTAAAAAGGCCGAAGTGTTTGAAACCGAGTCGATTGCGATGCCAGAGAGTGCTGCACCGGCTGAGTAACCCATGAGTTGACCGGTGCTGGCCCAACCATTTGCTTCCGCAGCATCGCCCACCTTCAAGGTTCCGGCGATCGCGGCACCGAGAATACCGAGTGATGGGGCGACTCCGAGGCCCGCGACAAACAAGCAGATGGCAATCCAAATTGGGTTGCTCGGGGCAATCCAAAGCAGTAGGTAACCGAGAAGTACAAGACCTAAAAGCAGGGTCAGCGACCAGCGAGACTTCACGCGATTGCCAAGGAAGACTCCACCAACGATCGAACCCAACGAGAGAGCGCCAATCACCACTCCAGCCATGGCCTTTGGCACGATTGCAACGGTGCCAACTTCGACGCCGCTGAAGCCACCTATGAGGAGCAGGCCAAGGATTGCGGTTGTGAGCACAACCTTGTTGGTCAGCACACCGCCCATCTTGCGATCAGGGCTTGGAATGACCATGTGGCTGACTTCGCGGTTTGAGCAGAACCAAATCGCACCGGTCACCTGAACGATTGCCATCAAAACGACAACGAACATTGTGTTTACCTGTGCTGCCAGCACAGTCGCCAGCACCGGCCCGATGACCCAAATGAGTTCTTGAGAAGTCGCGTCTAGTGAATAAACCGCCGGCAGATCCTTCTTCTTGACTAAGGTCGGATAAATCGTTCGAGCCGCTGTTTGAATCGGTGGGGAAGTCAGGCCGACAACCAAGGCCAACGCAATCATGGCAACCGGGGGAGCGTTCAAGACGCCGATTCCGGTCATCGCAGCTGCACCAATCGAAGCCGTAGTTACCAGGACGCGAGTCGTTCCATACTTGCTCAGAAAACGACCCAAAACCGGGCCTGAAATGGCGGCACCGATGGTGTCTGCGCCAAGCGCCAAACCGGCAACTGCATATGAGTGGTGGACTTGCTGGATGTGCATCACGAACGCGAGTGTCATCATGCCAAATGGAAAGCGGGCATAGAGCTGCGAGGTGATTACCCGAAGAAAACCGGGGGCTCGGAACAGCGCTCCGTAACTACTCATTTATTAGATCCAACTCGGAAGCCACATGTGAAGGTGCCAATACCAATACGGGATCCAGGTTCCGATCCAGATTGGTAAGAAGAATAGGCTAACCGCAAAAGTCAGGCCCAGATAACCGCCAACGAAGCGAATCGCTCGCGGCAATTCCTGGCTGCTTCGGGTGTGCAGATACATTCGCAAAACGTAGACCAAACCGAGAATCATCCAAGGCAAAAACGCGATCGCATAGAACTGAAAAACGGTGCGATTCATGAACGCTAGCCACGGCAGATATCCGCCGGCGATACCAAGCAAAATGAGTCCACCAACCTTGCTCTTGCGGGTGACGAATAGGTAGGCGAGGAATAGAATCGCGGTGGCGGCCGGCAACCAAATCAGCGGGTTACCGAGAGCGGTGATTGCACTTGAACAGCCGGATGCCGAGGTGCAGCCATCCTGGCCATTTGAAAGACCCTCATAGAAGAAGCTGGTTGGTCGAATCGCCAGCAACCAGGTGATCGGGTTCGAAGCGTATGAGTGCGGGGTGTGCAGGTTAACGTGGAAACCGTAGGCGTCTTGGTGATACTTCCAAAGCGCAACCAGCGGGTTAGGGTCTGCGTTTCGGTCATACCCGCCCGTGGTTACTAGCCAACCAGTCCAGCTAGCCAGGTAGGTCGCAATCGCGGTTGGCACCATCAGCACGAAACTGATTAGGCCTTGGATTGCGCTCGGAACTAGCCAAGAGCCCGTGCGAACTGTTTCGCCATCGCTTAGGTCGGCGGTTGCCTTTTTGCGTCTCTCGATCGCATCGCTAATCGCAACGTAAAGGCCAAAGGCGGCCAAGAAATAAAGTCCCGACCATTTGACTGCACTGGCTGCCCCGAGTGTGATTCCGGCTGCCAGCAGCCACGGTTGACGCCAAGATGGTGCGCCGAGTGCGCGCGTCTGCAAATGGCGCAGCAAGAAGTAGAAGGCAAGTAGCGCGAAGAACATCAAAATGCCGTCTAGCAAGCCCGTTCTACCGAGCACGATGGCGTGACCGTCGAGAGCGAAAAGGAACCCTGAAATCAGAGCCCAGACGCGGGTCTGGAAAAGAATCTTGGCAATCAGCATGATTAACCCGACTGCTGCGATGCTCAAGATGGCGACACTAATGCGCCATGAGAATGCGTTTCCTGGACCAAACAGCCACATGCCAAAGCCCATAATCCACTTGCCTAAGGGTGGGTGAACTACAAAACTCGGGTCGGTCAGATAGGTGTTTACCTGACCGGCTTCAAAGGCGGCATTCGGATTCTGCGGCCAGGCTTTTTCGGCGCCGGTGTTCCAAAGAGTCCAGGCGTCTTTCACATAGTAGGTCTCGTCGAAAACCAACTTTTTCGGGTAACCGAGATTCCAAAGGCGAAGAAACGCTGCCAGCGCGATGATCAACCAAGGCGCAGCCAGGTTAAACCTGCGACGACTTTTTTCGTCTGCCAAGAGCTGATTAAGTAATCCGATCACGCCCTAATGCTAGACAATAGAGCGTGCTCATCCTTGCTGCGACTCCCATCGGAAACCTCTCCGACGCCTCACCGCGCCTGGTGGAGCATCTGGTTTCTTCGAAGTTCATCGCAGCCGAAGACACTCGCAGCCTGTTGAAACTGGCCAATGCTCTGGGCATCAAGCTAAACGCAAGGCTATTTAGCTTGCACGAACACAATGAGGGCGAGCGCATCGCCCAGATCCTTGAAATCGCAGGCGAGTATGACGTTCTCGTGGTTAGTGATGCCGGAATGCCAACGGTCAGCGACCCTGGCTTTTTGCTGGTTCGCGCTGCCGTGAAGGCGGATATTGCCGTGACAATCATCCCTGGCCCATCGGCCGTACTTTCGGCGCTCGCAGTGTCTGGTCTGCCAACAGACAGATTCACCTTCGAAGGATTCTTGCCGCGCAAGACCGGCGATCGCAAAAAGACCTTTGAATCACTTGTTCGCGAACCACGCACCATGGTCTTCTTTGAGTCGCCGCACCGCATCCTGGAATCTCTAGAGGATGCAGCCTCGGTTCTCGGTGCTGAGCGCCAGGCAAGCGTTTCTCGAGAGTTGACTAAGAAGTTTGAGCACACCCAACGTGGCACTTTGCCGGAGTTAGTTGAATGGGCGAAGAGTGAGCCAAAGGGTGAAATGGTGCTCGTCATCGCTGGAGCCGAAGCCGTCGAAGTCAAGGGTGAAGATTTGGTTCAGCAGGTTTTGGCACTTATCGAAGACGGAATTGGCTTGAAACAGGCCGTTGCCGAAATCGCCGGAGCCGCCGGAGCCGGCAAAAGCGAGCTTTATCAGTCGGTTCTAGAGGCTCGCAAAGCTTTAAGATAGAAGAATGCCAAACACCAAAGGTCAGTCGTTCTATGTCACGACCCCTATCTTCTATGTCAATGACGCACCTCACATCGGCCACGCCTACACCGAGGTAGCTTCTGACGTTTTGGCACGCTGGCACCGTCAGCGAGGCGAGCAGAGCTTCTTGCTAACCGGCACCGACGAACACGGTGAAAAGATTCTTCGCACCGCTTCGGCAAACTCGGTTTCACCTCAGGCTTGGGCTGACAAGTTGGTTGAAGAAGCCTGGCTTCCGCTGCTTGAAACCATCGACATTGACAACCAAGACTTCATTCGAACCACCGAACCTCGCCACGAGAAGAACGTGCAGAAGTTCTTGCAGAACCTCTACGACACCGGCTTCATCTATCGCGGCGAATTCGAAGGCAACTATTGCGTCGGTTGTGAGGAATACAAGACCGAAGCCGACCTTATGCCTGGCGAAGGTGCCTTCGCGGGTCAGCCGGTTTGCGCAATTCACTCAAAGCCGGTTGAAAAGCTTGCCGAAACCAACTACTTCTTCAAACTCAGCGAGTTTGAACAGCCACTGCTCGACTTCTATGCAGCGAACCCAAAGTTCATCCAGCCTGAGTCGGCACGCAACGAGGTTGTCTCATTCGTTCGCCGCGGCTTGACCGACTTGTCGATTTCTCGCTCAAAGGAGAAGTTCGACTGGGGCATCGACATCCCTTGGGATGACAGCCACATCACCTACGTCTGGTTCGACGCCCTCTTGAACTACATCACCGCTATTGGTTATGGCGAGGATTCTGCCGAGGCCAAGGCAAAGTTCGAGTCACTCTGGCCTGCCACCGTCCAGGTGGTCGGCAAGGACATCCTTCGATTCCACGCTGTCATTTGGCCGGCGATGCTGATGGCTGCAAAGTTGCCACCAGCCAAGCAGATTTTTGGTCACGGTTGGCTCTTGGTCGGTGGCGAGAAGATGTCGAAATCGAAGCTCACCGGAATCGCGCCAAGCCAGATCACCGACACCTTCGGTTCAGACGCATTCCGCTATTACTTCATGAAGGCGATCGCTTTCGGCCAAGATGGTTCGTTCTCTTGGGAGGACCTATCGGCTCGTTACCAGGCTGAACTTGCCAACGGTTTCGGTAACCTCGCGTCTCGTGTCGTTGCAATGATTCACCGCTATTTTGAAGGCGTTTTGCCGACTCCGGGGGCTGCAACCGAGGATGACCTAAAGGTTCAGTCGATTGCTGCAGCAGCTGTTGCCAACGCCGATGCTGCCATCGATGAGGTCGCAATCCAGGATGCATTGATCGCAGTTTGGACTATGGTCGACGAGCTCAACAACTACATCACAGTGCAAGAGCCTTGGGTTCTCGCCAAGGATGAAGCTAAGCGCGAGCGCCTCGGCACCGTGCTTTACACAGCAGCCGAAGGTCTTCGCGTCTTGGCTACGTTGATGGCCCCGGTTACCCCAAAGGTTGCGGCCAAGCTCTGGTCTACGGTTGGTCAGGGCTCGCTTGGCGACCTAGCTGCGCAGCCACTTTCAGCTTCCGCAAACTGGGGTCAGCTAAAGCCTGGTCTAGCCATCGGTGAACTCGAACCGCTGTTCCCGCGCATCGAAACCGACGCAACCGAAGCGAAATAACCTATGACTGCAGAGCAGTTTGTTCGCAGCTCTAAGGCTGGTAAACCTGCGGGTTCTCCGAAGCCGGGCAAAGAGAAGAAAGCGCCGAGCTTTCCGCCAAACCCTGAGCCTCTCGCTGTCGCCGTTTATGACAACCACTGTCACCTCGAATTCGAATTCGATGACGAACTCGGTGTCATGCCTTGGAAAGAAAACCTCGACCGTGCCCAAAGCGTCGGCATCAAGGGAGTCGTGCAGGTTGGCGTGACCCTCGAAAGTTCGAAGTGGTGTGCTGAACTGGCCACCAAAGACCAGCGCGTGTTGGCTGCCGTTGCCTTGCACCCAAACGAAGCGCCGCTCTATAAGACCCGCGAAAACTTGGATGCTGCCATCGCCGAAATCGAGGTCCTGGCCAAGCAGCCGCGCGTGCGTGCCATTGGTGAAACCGGCTTGGACTTCTTCAGAACTGAGGGTGAAAATGACCTCGAATTGCAGCAGCACTCGTTCGAAGAGCACATCCGCATCGCTAAAGAAAACAACATTGCGCTGATGATTCACGACCGCGATGCTCACGACCAGGTTGTCGAAACTTTGCTTCGCGTTGGCGCCCCAGAAAAAGTGGTCTTCCATTGCTATTCGGGCGAGACCGACCTGGCGCAGATCTGCATCGACAACGGCTGGTACATGTCGTTCGCTGGCAACATCACCATCAAGCGCAATCAGCACCTTCGCGATTCGTTGATCATGGCGCCGACGGAACTCATCCTGGTTGAGACCGACGCTCCGTTCCTCGCCCCAGAGCCTTTCCGTGGGCGCCCAAACGCGCCATACCTGGTGCCAATCACGGTTCGTTACATGGCCGAACAGCGTGGGGTCGAAGTGGATGAGTTGGCTGCCCAGTTAGCCTTGAATACCGAGCGCGTTTATGGCTCTTGGGCGGAAGGTTTCTAATGGCTGAAGTTCAACTGCTCGGCGGAGTCGACATCCGTGAATTGGCGGCTCGTCTGGACGTGACCCCGACCAAGAAGCTCGGTCAAAACTTTGTCACCGACCCAAACACGATTCGTCGCATTGTCACCGCAGCCAAGTTGACCGGCGATGAGACCGTCGTCGAGATTGGTCCTGGTCTTGGTTCGTTAACCCTCGGATTGCTCGAGGTTGCCAAGAAGGTCATTGCCGTAGAAATCGACCCGAAGATGGCCGCCGAACTTGAAGCGACTATTGCTAAACGAGCACCGGGCACCGACTTCACTTTGGTTCGCAATGACGCTCTGAAGGTCACCGAGTTGCCCGCCAACCCGGATGCGTTGGTGGCGAACCTGCCTTACAACATCTCGGTTCCAGTGCTTCTGCACTTCCTCGAGCGCTTCCCAACCCTGCAGACCGGATTGGTATTGGTTCAGGCTGAAGTGGCGCACCGATTGGCCGCCACTCCGGGGTCGAAAATCTATGGCGTACCGAGTGTGAAGTTGGCCTGGTATGCCGACTCGGCGCTTGCCGGCAATGTTGGTCGCAACATCTTTTGGCCGGTGCCAAATGTTGACTCGGCATTGGTTTATTTCTCTAAGCGCGCAGTTCCGCTGGGCGACGAAGCATTGCGCCTAGCCACGTTTGAAGTTGCCGACGCAGCCTTCGGTCAACGACGCAAAACCCTGCGTCAGGCGCTGGCGGTTTGGGCTGGGTCACCGGCCGATGCCGAGCGCATTTTGCTTGCCGCCGGAGTCAGCCCACAGGCCCGTGGCGAAGAACTCGACGTTCACCAATTTGTAGCGATTGCGAAGGCAAAATAATGGCTCTTTTCAAGCGCGGATTGCCGCCAATCGACCCACACATCGAAGCCGACAAGGTAGTCAAAGAAACCGGCCACCAGCGCGAAGAATGGTTCAAGTTGCTCGACGAGCAGCAGGCATTCATCTGGACCACTAGGCAGATTGTCGCCTGGCTCAAGAAGCGCACCAAGCTCAACGAATGGTGGGCCGAGTCAATTGGTCAGGCCTATGTAGAGGCTCGAGGCTTGGCCAAGACATCGCAGCAACCGACCGGTCGTTTCACCTTCACCATGAAGCGCGAATTTGATGTCGAAATGTCGCGTCTCTTCACCGTGCTCAACGACGTGCAGTCATGGGCCGTTTTTGATCGACCGCGAGTGTTGACCACCAAGGGTGGCAGGATCTCATTCGCTTTCGATGACCGCACCCGCGCGCACATTCAGTTCGTCGCCAAGGATGCGGGCCCGATAGTTATTCAGGTTCAGCACGAGCTGATTCCGGCCGAATCTGGCATCAAACCTCGCGACCTTTATTGGCGCGAAGTGCTCAACGGCGTTCAACGCAGACTAGAGGTCTAGTGAACACCCAGCATTCGGTAACTGCCTCTGCACCTGGCAAAACTAACCTATTTTTTGCGGTTGGGCCTTTGCAGGATGACGGCTTTCACGAGGTTGCCAGCGTTTATCTGGCGCTCGATTTACTCGAAGAAGTTACTGTGACTCCGGCCGAAGCCTGGTCGGTTTCAGTCACCGGAAACGTGTCGGCTGAACAAATCGCTTCGGTGCCTACCGACGAGTCAAACCTCGTGGTCAAGGCTGCAAAACACGTTGCGGAATTGGCTGGGGTTGATGCCCAGCCAATCGCGTTCTCGATTAACAAGCACGTTCCTGTGGCCGGTGGAATGGGCGGTGGCTCGGCCGATGCAGCGGCGGCGTTGCTTGCGGTGAATGCACTCTGGTGCACCGGCATCGATTCGAAGTTAGCCGAAAGTGTTTCCCTCGGCGCCGACATCCCATTCGCCTTGGTCGGTGGCGTCGCGATTGGCCTTGGGCGTGGCGAGGATCTCACCCAGATCCAGTCAGTCCACCCGATTCACCTGGTGCTGGTCACAAGCGACGAGGGCTTGAGCACTCCAGCTGTTTATAAGCGCCTGGATGAGTTGCGAGCGGCCCGCGGCATCGATCCGAAACTTGCCGCTGAGGCTGTTGTGCCCGAGGAACTAATCCGTGCACTTCAAACTGGCGACCACGCCGCATTGGCCGGCCTCCTAAAAAATGACCTGCAGGAAGCGGCACTTGACCTGCGCCCTGACTTGCAAAAGACAATCGATGCGGGGTTGGCTGCCGGCGCGCTGAGCGGTTTCGTCTCCGGCTCTGGTCCAACCATCGCATTCTTGGTTGCCGACGCAGATGGCGCCGAATCACTGGCCCAAAAACTTCACATCGAGGGCTATCGAGCCCTCGCAACCTCTGGCCCAGCGGCCGGGGCAATCATCCGAGAAGAGGACTAATGGCCCACCTGCTCGGTGCCGAATCGCTCACCCTTGAGTTTCCGACCAAAAAGGTTTTCGACAACATCACCATTGGCGTCAACGACGGCGACCGCATCGGAATCGTCGGCCGAAACGGTGACGGCAAGTCGACTCTGCTAAAACTTCTGAATCGCCGCCTAGAGCCAGATGCCGGACGAATCACTCACCGAAACGGTTTGACCATTGGGCTGCTCGATCAGGCAGACGTGATCGACCCAGGTAAGACCATTGGCCAAGCGGTAGTTGGCAATATGGCCGAGCACGAGTGGGCCGGAAACGCGAAGATTCGCGATGTAATCGGCGGGCTACTGAATGACCTCGATTGGCAGCAGCAGGTTGGTTCGCTATCGGGTGGCCAGCGTCGTCGCGTGGCATTGGCTAAGTTGCTAGTTCAAGATCTCGATATCGTGATGCTCGATGAGCCGACCAACCACCTCGACATCGAAGGCGTCGCCTGGCTTGCCCGTCACCTGAAATCTCGCTGGTCGACAAATTCGGGCGGTCTGATTGTGGTGACACACGACCGTTGGTTCTTGGATGAGGTTTGCAACCTCACCTGGGAGGTCCACGACGGTGTCATCGAACCTTTTGAGGGTGGTTATGCCGCCTACATTTTGCAGCGCAACGAACGCGATCGCAGCGCGGCAGCATCTGAAGCCCGCCGCCAGAACCTGATGCGCAAAGAACTCGCTTGGTTGCGCCGCGGTGCGCCGGCTCGAACCACCAAGCCGAAATTCCGCATGGATGCCGCGGCCGAACTGATCGCTAACGAACCGGAACCTCGCGACCGGGTTGCGCTCTCCAAGTTGGCAACTCAACGCCTAGGCAAGGATGTCGTCGACGTCGAAGACATGAGCTACTCGGTCGACGGCCGGGAGCTTTTGCACGATGTCACCTGGCGCCTCGGCCCTGGCGATCGTGTCGGCCTAGTCGGCGTCAACGGTGCCGGCAAGACCACGCTGCTGAAACTCATCCAGGGAAGTCTGGAGCCGACTGCTGGACGAGTAAAGCGCGGCAAGACCGTCAACATCGCCACGCTTAGCCAAGAGGTTCGCGAACTAGACGAGTTCCACGGCGAGCGCATTTTCAGCCTGATCGCCCGCGAGAAGTCGTTCTTCGTGGTCGATAAAAAGGAAGTCGGAATCGGCCAGTTGGTCGAGCAGCTTGGTTTCACCCAGGCCCAGTTGCAGACTCCTATCGAAGACCTCTCGGGTGGCCAACGTCGCCGCCTTCAGTTCCTCCGTTTGCTCTTTGGTGAGCCAAACGTTCTCATCCTTGACGAGCCGACCAACGACCTAGACACCGACATCCTGGCTGCCATGGAAGACCTCTTGGATGGCTGGCCGGGCACCCTGATTGTGGTTAGCCACGACCGTTATTTGCTCGAGCGCGTCACCGATCAGCAGTATGCGCTGCTGGGTGATGGCCGGCTTCGCCACCTGACCGGTGGTGTCGACCAATATCTTGAACTTCGCAAGCACTCGCTGAGCGGGAAGGCTGCGCAGGCTGAGAGCAGTCGTTATGGTGTGGACACCTCGGTGCCTGCCGCTGAAACCGGTGCCTCGACCACTGCATCGGCATCAACTGCATCTAAGCTCTCTGGGGCCGCCCTGCGCGAAGCCGAGAAGAACCTGGCCCGTCTCGAGCGTGCCCTAGAGAAGCTTTCGGTTGATGAAGCCAAGTTGCACCTAGACATGGCCGCTCACGATCAAAGCGATTATGACGGCCTAGCCAAGTTCGTTGCCAAGCAGACCGAGTTGAATCACAAGCGTGACGAAATGGAACTTGAATGGCTTGAGACTTCTGAGCTCTTAGGGCAGCAATAAGCCCGTTTATCTGGCAGACTTGAGGGGTGGGCGCAAGCCCACGTTCCCCTATGGTGTAATGGCAACACTCCGCCCTTTGGAGGCGGCTTTCTAGGTTCGAGTCCTGGTGGGGGAGCAGTTCACCTGAGGAGCAAAATGAGCGAGCAGCACCTAGCAGTAGTCGTCTTGGCAGCTGGCGCGGGCACTCGCATGAAATCTTCGAAGCCGAAGGTCATGCACGAGATCGCTGGACTCCCACTTCTTGGCCACGCACTTGCCACCGCGAGTTCTCTTGGTGCTGCCCACGTGGTTCCGGTGATTCGTCACCAGCGTGATCTGATCGCCAACTACATCGAAACTTATTTCCCGCAGGCCACTATCGCCGACCAGGATGAAATCCCGGGCACCGGCCGTGCCGTCGAATGCGCGCTAAACGCGCTTCCAGCTGACTTCAATGGCGCTGTGGTGGTCACCAGTGGCGATGTTCCGCTCTTGGATGTTGCCACTCTCGAATCACTAATCGATGCACACCTGGCCGGCGGCTTTTCGGCGACCATTTTGACATCAATTGCCGAAGATCCAGCTGGCTATGGCCGCATCATCCGCTCGAATGATGGAAAGTTCATTGCCATCATCGAAGACCGCGATGCCGATGCCGAACAGCTCGAAATCAACGAAGTGAACGCCGGTGTATATGTCTTTGACGCTGGTCTACTGAGAAACGCTCTGACCAAGATTGGCTCACACAACGCACAGGGCGAGAAGTACCTCACCGATGCGGCTGCCGAGCTCATCCACGAGGGTTTCAAGGTTCAGGCGCTCGCCGTAGAAGACAACTGGCTGGTCGCCGGAATCAATGACCGCGTTCAGTTGGGTGAAGTTGCTGCCGAGTTGAACTACAGAATTTGTGAGGCCTGGCAGGTCGCCGGCGTCACCATCCAGGATCCATCTTCAACCTGGATTGATGTCACCGTTCAGCTGGCCCAGGATGTGACGATCCTTCCGGGAACTTACCTTCAAGGTTTCACCAAGATCGATACCGGTGCCGTCGTTGGCCCTGAGGTTGTTTTGGTTGACGTCGAGGTCGGCGAGAGCGCCAAGGTAGTCAAGACTCACGCAACCGGTTCGAAGATCGGCGCGGGCGCATCGGTTGGCCCCTTCTCATACCTTCGCCCAGGCACTGAACTTGGTGCCGATGGCAAGATTGGCACCTTCGTTGAGACCAAGAACGCCAAGATTGGCGCCGGCAGCAAGGTTCCGCACCTCAGCTATGTCGGTGATGCGGTTATCGGTGAGAGCTCCAACATCGGTGCTGGCACCATTTTCGCCAACTATGACGGCGTTAAGAAGCACTCGAGCACCATCGGTTCTCACGTTCGCACCGGCTCGCACAACGTCTTCGTCGCACCTATTACGATTGGAGATGGAGCCTACACAGCTGCCGGAACCGTCGTTCGCAAGGATGTCGAGGCTGGCGACTTGGCTATGAACGTTGCTCCGCAGCGCAACCTGGCCGATTGGGTAATCGCCAAGCGACCAGGAACCGCAGCAGCAGAAGCCGCCCACAAGGCAAAAAACTAAACAACCCCTCTTGAGACTGGAGACCAACCCCTTGGAAGTTACGACGAACAACTCGAAACGTCTAGTGCTGGTCAGTGGTCGCGCTCACCAAGAGCTCGCCCAAGAGGTTGCCGACATTCTTGGCACCAAGTTGCTGCCAACCACCGCCTATGACTTCGCCAACGGCGAGACCTTCGTGCGCTACGAAGAGTCGGTTCGTGGTGTTGACGCGTTCGTCATCCAGGCTCACCCAGCCCCAATCAACCACTGGATCATGGAGCAGTTGCTCATGGTCGACGCTCTAAAGCGTGCCAGCGCAAAGCGCATCACCGTGGTTGCCCCATTCTTCCCATACGCCCGCCAGGACAAGAAGCACAAGGGTCGCGAGCCAATCTCGGCTCGCCTAATGACCGACCTGTTCAAGGCTTCTGGCGCTAACCGTCTGATGTCAGTTGACCTGCACACCCCTCAGATCCAGGGCTTCTTCGATGGTCCGGTTGACCACCTTTGGGCCTTGCCGATGCTTGCCGACCACGTCAAGGAGCGCTTCGGCCACGAAGACATCACCGTGGTTTCACCAGACTCAGGTCGCGTTCGCGTAGCTGACATCTGGGCCGACCGCCTGGGTGCGCCACTGGCCATCATTCACAAGCGTCGCGACCCAGACCGTCCAAACCAGGTTGAGGCTCACGAGCTCGTCGGTGACGTCAAGGGCCGCACCTGTCTATTGGTTGACGACATGATCGACACCGCCGGCACTATCGTTGCCGCTGCAGAAGCATTGAAGGCAAACGGAGCGGGTCGCGTTATCGTTGCCGCCACCCACGCGGTCTTCTCGCCACCAGCGGTTGCCCGCCTCTCGAGTGGTGCAGTCGACGAGGTAATCGTCACCAATACCTTGCCGATCACTGCAGACAAGCAGTTCGCTAACCTAACCGTGCTTTCAATTGCTCCGCTAATCGCGGCGGCAATCAGCGCGGTTTTCGGCGACGACTCGGTGAACTCACTGTTCCCAGGCCACGCCTAAACAACAATCTCAAGCGCTAGCGGGTTGCCCATTACCGGGCAGCCCGTTAGACTTTAACCAGACAACGGCGAGGGCTCCATTTGGAGCCGTTATCGACGGGGCATTTAGCTGGTTTTCCGGCAGGTATCCTCGCGTTT
>ERZ650308.1267-NODE-1267-length-13203-cov-8.902799_pt1 | contig 13203 bp, 7 predicted proteins | sample MGYA00376244_ERZ650308 | MGnify/ENA primary metagenome ERZ650308 (study PRJEB26733, sample SAMN07839295) | wastewater metagenome | biome: small river; feature: stream; material: water | place: USA: North Carolina | collected 2016-04-26 ...
GTGTTGGTTTGTGTTCGTATTTATTAATTGGATTTTGGTACAAAAACCAAGACTATAATGATGCTGCTAAAAAAGCCTTCATCATGAACCGAATTGGAGATTTAGGGTTACTAATCGGAATCTTCATCTTAGGACATTTATTCTCTACATTAGACTACGCTACTTTAAAAACTGCCATTGCGGGCGCAAATAATTTAGATTTATATTGGCTTTCTGCTGCTGCTTTGTGTTTGTTTATAGGCGCCACCGGAAAATCAGCACAAATTCCATTATACACTTGGTTACCTGATGCGATGGCTGGACCAACTCCAGTATCGGCATTAATTCACGCCGCAACCATGGTAACTGCGGGTATCTTTATGATCACTCGTTTGAACTTTATTTTTGATTTAACACCAGACGTTCAAAGTATCATTGCTGTGATAGGAGCGATAACTGCTTTAGTAGCTGCTACAATTGGTTTGGTACAAAACGATATTAAAAAAGTATTGGCCTACTCTACTGTTTCACAATTGGGTTTGATGTTTTTAGCATTAGGTCTAGGTGCTTACGAAGTGGCTGTTTTCCACGTGATCACGCATGCATTCTTCAAAGCGTGTTTGTTCTTGGGTTCAGGTTCAGTTATCCATGCTTTGCATGGCGAACAAGACATGCGCAAGATGGGTGGTTTGAAAAAGGTGATGCCAATTACGTTTATCACCATGTTAGTTTCTTCATTAGCGATTTCAGGAGTACCTGTTTTTTCAGGATTCTTTTCTAAAGACGAAATTTTGTTAACGGCTTTTCATCATAACATTCCGTTATGGATTATTGCTTCGGTAGCATCAATCATGACGGCTTTCTATATGTTCCGTTTGATGTTCTTAACTTTCTTTAATGAGTTTAGAGGAACTGAAGAACAAAAAAACCACTTACACGAAAGTCCGGCTTTGATTACGTTCCCATTAATTGTATTGGCTATTTTAGCAACAATTGGTGGTCTAATTAGCTTGCCAGGTAATTCTTGGTTGAACCATTATTTGATTCCGATTTTACCAAAATTAGCCTCAGCAGAACACCATTTAGGCAGTACAGAATACCTATTAATGGCAATTGCCGTTGTAGGTGGATTAGTAGGAATTGGTTTGGCTTATGCCAAATACAACAAACAAAATACAGTTCCTGGAGACGATGCTTCGATTACTGGATTTGCCAAAGTGTTGTATAACAAATACTACTTAGATGAAATCTATAATTTGTTGTTTGTTCAATCTATTAACGCTTTATCTAAATTTTTCAGAGACCAAATCGAAACCAGCTTGTCTGCCTTCGTATTTGGATTTGGAAAAGCGACCAACGCAATTAGTCTACAAGGGAAAAAAGTACAAAATGGAAGTGTGGGATTATACCTTTTTGCTTTTGTGTTAGGTCTTTGTGCCATTATTTCCTTTTTATTTTTAGCTCAATAATATATACCCTATGAACGTATCTTTTATATTACTTATTCTATTAATTGGTGCTTTAGCAACCTATACTGTAGGCGACAAATTGGCATCTAAAGTAGCCTTGCTTTTTGGACTCGTTTCCTTGGGCGCTTCTATCGTACTATTGAACCAATACAATTTGGGCGAAAATATTGGATTCATCTCACAATGGATTTCAAAACCAAATATATCTTTTGCTTTACAAGCAGATGGTTTAGCTTTAGCTATGCTGTTGCTAACTACAGCTTTGACACCTATTATTATTTTTTCGTCATTTGGAACCGAAGTGCAAAATGCCAAAACATTCTATGCTTTGATTCTATTTATGGCTTTTGCAATGGCAGGAACTTTCTTAGCTGCTGATGGATTGTTGTATTACATTTTTTGGGAATTATCTTTATTGCCAATCTATTTTATTGCTCTTGTTTGGGGGAATGGAGATACAGAAGAACGCAAAAAAGCAGTAGTAAAATTCTTCATTTATACTTTAGCAGGTTCTTTATTCATGCTAGTAGGTTTTGCGTATTTGTACCAAAAAGCAGGAAGTTTATTGATTGACGATTTATATAAGTTAAACTTAAGTGGAGCAGAACAGGTTTGGTTATTTGTTGGGTTTTTCTTAGCCTATGCTATCAAAATTCCAATCATCCCTTTCCATACTTGGCAGGCTAATGTGTACCAAAAAGCACCTACCGTTGGAACCATGCTTTTGTCTGGTATTATGCTAAAAATGGGATTGTATAGTGTGATTCGTTGGCAACTGCCCATCGTTCCTTTGGCTGCAAAAGGCCATGTAACTATGGTGTTGATTCTTGGAATTGGAGGTGTAATCTACGGCTCTATACTAGCATTGAGACAAAAAGACTTAAAAAAGTTGTTAGCCTATTCTTCATTAGCACACGTTGGATTGATTGCTGCAGGGGCTTACACCTTGACTGCAGACGGTATTAGTGGTGCAGTATTGCAAATGATAGCACACGGTTTTGTTGTGGTAGGTTTGTTCTTTATTGCAGAAATCATTTACAGAAGATACGAAACTAGAGTCATTGCAGATATGGGCGGCATTCGCTCTCAAGCACCCAAGTTCGCCTCATTATTTTTACTTATTGTTTTGGCATCGGTTGCATTACCAACCACTTTTAACTTCATTGGAGAGTTTACTGTTTTATATAGCTTATCACAAATCAATATTTGGTATGCGGTTTTTGGAGGTACAACGATCATTTTAGGTGCTTACTATATGTTGAAAATGTATCAAGCAGTAATGTTAGGTGAGACCAATGCAAAACCCTTTGCAGATGTAACTGTAAATGAAGGAATTGTGTTGGTAGTAATTATTGCCGTTTTGTTCTTCTTTGGATTGTATCCAAAACCAATCATTGAATTGATTGCACCAAGTATCGAAGGAATTTTAAATCAAATTAATAGAATCAAATAAGTCCACTTTACAATGAATACATTAATAGCTATAATAGGATTAGGTGTTTTATGCCTTGTATTTGAAATTCTAAATCTAAGAAAAGCCATTGTGCCTATTACCATTATTGGATTATTGGCCGTATTGGGATTGAATATCTCTGAATTTGGTTCGACTGAAAGTTACTATGGAAATATGATTGTGGTAAGTAAATATTCTACCGCATTTTCTTCTTTGTTTATTGTGCTTACTATTTTCTTAGTAGCCTTAGGACATAATTTTTATGAAAACCATCAAAACAAAATCTCTGATTTTATTGCCATCAAGGTGTTTTTACTTTCAGGAGCAGTAGCCATGGTTTCTTTTGGCAGCTTAGCGATGTTTTTCTTAGGTATTGAAGTCCTTTCTATTTCATTATATGTTTTGGCTGCTAGCGACCGATTGAATTTAAAGAGTAACGAAGCTGGAATGAAATATTTCTTGATGGGCTCTTTTGCTTCCGGGATTTTATTATTCGGTATATGTTTGGTATATGGTGCAATGGGAAGTTTTGATGTAACTGAAATCAGTGAACTATCTCAATCAGCAGAGTTGCCCGTTTGGTTTCCAATTGGAATTGCTTTATTGACTGTGGGGATGTTATTTAAAATTGCAGCCGTACCTTTTCATTTCTGGGCGCCAGATGTGTACGAAGGTTCACCTGCATTAACCACTGCTTTGATGAGTACTTTGGCTAAAGTGGTGGCTATGGCGACTCTATACAAACTATTATCGGTAATGAATGCCGATATATCAGAAACTTATAAAATGGTGATTGTTGCTATTGCTATGGCGTCGATGACGGTAGGAAATATTATGGCACTGAAACAAACCAATGTGAAACGTATGTTGGCCTTCTCGGGAATTTCACATGCAGGTTTTATGTTGATGACGTTATTGAGCTTAGCCACTTCAGCGAGTAGTTTATTGTATTACACCACTTCATATGCTTTATCAGGAATCGCCGCTTTTAGTGTGATTTTATATGTATGTAAAAACCAACATAACGAAGACATTACCAACTTCCACGGATTAGGGAAAACCCATCCGTTTTTAGCAGCCGTTTTAACTGCCGCTTTACTTTCTATGGCTGGTATTCCAATTTTTGCAGGATTCTTTGCTAAATTGGTTTTGTTTACTCAAACTATTGAAAATGGATATATGGCCTTAGTACTTGTAGCGGTAATTAACTCTATTATTAGTGTGGGATACTATTTCAAATTAATCTTGGCGATGTATACTAAAGAATCCAACGAAGAACGCACTGGAAAACCATTCCTTATCTATGCAGTAGCTTTTACAGCAATAGCTTTGAATATAATCATCGGTATGTTTCCTTCACTTGTTTTGGACTTATTGGGATAAATCAATTTAAATAGTATATATAAAACCCGTCAAGAGTGATTTTGATGGGTTTTTTTATTATTATTTTTTGCCACGAAGACGCAAAGGCACAAAGTCATTGCGAGAAGGAAGGACGAAGACCACTTGAGGCTGGCAGGCAATCTCTATCTTGCTCAGATTACACAGATTAATCGGATTAATTTAAGCTAGTAAGAATTATTTTTAACCTTATAAGACTCAAAGTCATTACGAAAAGAAACGAACGACGAAGCAATCTAACCACTGTATCCCAGATACATTGATTATTGGAAGTTGTTTTTGAAATTGATATTTAGATTGATTTTCAGACAATTAGCTAAAATTAAAATACTAGAAAATGTATTTTCCACTAATTTTTATTTCATTCTATCAGAATATAATAGACATTTGACTATATTTCTTACATCTTTGATTTCCTCACAACATGGTTAAAAAAATAATACTTCTACTGCTATTTTCTTTGTTGATTGCTACCACAAGTCAGGGGCAAAAATTAAAGCGCCATGATGATTTATTATTGTTCAAAGAGGCCAAATCAAAACAACCCATTATTATCATCAACGATTCTCTTGTTTACAAAGGAAAACAACTCATCCCTTTCAAGCATACCGAATATCCCGATAAAATAAGTGAATACCTTCCCTTTGAAATAGGCACAAAAACCTATCTTGTAAACAAAGGTTGTGGACCCGTTTTAGAGTTTAGAAACGATTCAATAGTTCGTATAGATCGTTCCTTTTTACACAAAAATCAATACCGATGTATTCCTTTTGTTTACAACAATGAGATCTACCTCTTTGGTGGCTATGGTATGTTTACTCATAAAAACATTATTACTAAATATGACTTTAAAAGCGGAGAATGGAATCAAATACAAACAAATGGGCTAGCCAAGCCAGAATCAAGAACAGATGCCTATAACTATAGAGATAATAACAATCTTTACCTATTTGGAGGGTTCACAAGTGATGATAGCGACATTCTGATAAGCAAGCCTGTACAGTCCCAACTCTGGAAATTGAATTTACCAACTATGACTTGGTCGAGTATTGGTTTGTACAATGCTGATTTGTTAACGGCTTCAGAAAAGAAAGTTCAAATTAAAAACAAACTGTATTTGATTGACGCTTACATTATAGAAATAGACTTTACTAATAAGATCGTCAAAAAATATTACTTTAAAAATTACGAGTTACTCAAACAACATTTCATAGTTGGCGATACTATTAATGGAATATTTTCTACCACTGAAAATAAATACTATTTCAAAAAAACTACAATTGATGACTTGAAAGGAAAATTCATTGGAACAGTTCCCTTTTTTATAGAACCTAAAACTACTCCTCTTGACTATCCAACCATGGGACTAATTGGAGTTACTCTTTTGAGTTTGGTTTTTATAGGATACAAAAAAAGAATCATTCCCTTCCAAAAACCTTTCAAAGGCATTGTCTATGACAGCCAAAAGGACCAGTTTTTATACAAAAGAAAAGTCATTACTCATTTTGAAGAAAATGAGAAAAAGCTGCTGAATTTCTTACTCAATACTATGGACCAATTTGTTTCCTTAAACCAATTGAATGGCCTGTTTGAAAACCCAGCGCAGCCTCAAACTGCTTCGGCTATCATTAAACGAAGAGAACAAGCAATTAATGGGTTGCTCAATAAAGTCTCTAAATTAACAGGTATACCGGAGAACAAACTGCAGTTAGAACAAAAAAATACGGAGGACAAACGACTCAAAGACCTTCTTTTACTCCCAAAACTACTTAAAAAAGTATAACATTTACTAGAAATACATAAAGAAACACCTTCAACAAGGTGTTTTTCTTGTTTTTATATTGTTATGATTATCAATTAGTTGTTCCTGTAAAAATAGTAGAAAATATGATTTCCAACAATAATTTGAAGTTGCAACATCTTAATACTGACATTTGATAATCTACAATTAAAATTATGAAAATAATACTGAAACACGCAGGCAACGGAACTGTATTCAATTCAGACGACTTAGTTAGCTTATTCATAAAAGAAAAAATAGACTATATAACTATTGGCGCGACACATGTTACATTGGATAACCATCCAAAACCTAAATCATTAGATGTATGGATAAGAAATCACAAAAATGTACCAATGCAACATAAAGACACATGTCAAGCAGTTGCTGCAGTAATTTCACAATTAATTAGTCTTAACAACTTTTCAAAGGCAATTAGAAAGTGTAGAACAAGTGGAAAAATGTGTAAAGTGTTGCTTTTATGTGATAAATCATAATTTTCATCTAATACAATTAATAAAAAATTGCTCATGGATTAATTAAGGACACAAACAGTAAACAATTATGCAAAAAAAACTAATTTTTATCTTTTTATTTATAACACAATTCTTTTTTGCACAAAAATTAGCAAGTGGAAGTTCGCATAACGCAGTTATTAAAAATGACGGAACTCTTTGGGTCTGGGGAAATAACTCAGATGGCCAATTAGGTGATGGCACCAATATTAATAGAAATAGGCCTATACAAATTGGAATGAATTCTGATTGGAAAACAGTTTACACAGGCTCTAGACGCACATTTGGAATAAAAAATAATGGAACATTATGGGGTTGGGGGAATAATTTTGATGGACAATTGGGAGATGGAACAACTGTTACCAAAACTACTCCTACACAAATAGGAATCGAAAATGATTGGGAAAAATTATCTATACGAAGTAGTCATTCTTTGGCTATAAAAAAAAACGGAACCCTTTGGGCTTGGGGATATAATGGTGCTGGCCAATTAGGTGATGGAACAACATCTTCTAAATTGATTCCAACACAAATTGGATTATCTTCAAACTGGAAATCCATATCAGTTGGAAGCGACTTCTCAATAGCTCTAAAAACTGACGGAACACTTTGGGGTTGGGGTTATAATTCGTTTGGTCAGTTAGGAGATGGAACAAATATTAACAAACTTACACCTATCCAAATCGGCACCTCAAGTAATTGGGAATCTATTGCAACTGGGGATTATTATACTTTAGCACTTAAAACAGATGGAACACTTTGGGGTTGGGGTAATAATTCAAGCGGCCAAATAGGAGATGGAACTTATACAAATAAATTAATCCCAACAAAAATAGATAATTCTACTAATTGGAAAATTATTATTGGATATGGTAATATTTCCCTAGCATTAAAAAATGATAATACGCTTTGGGGATGGGGTAGCAATCCATATGGAGTATTAGGAGATGGCACTACTAACAATATTAATATTCCAAACCAAATAGGAACAGATACAGATTGGGATATTGCTACTTTAGGTAGTACTCACATTGTAGCCGTGAAAAAAAACAGTTCACTTTATGCTTGGGGTTCAAACCTATCTGGACAATTAGGGGATGGTATAGATGATGTTAATACAAATCCAAGGCAGGTTGGTAACTTAAGAAATTGGAAAAGTGTAGCTGCAGGAGCTAATCACTCACTTGCCATAAAAACTGATGGAACACTTTGGGCTTGGGGAGCGAGATTTGGCGAAAAATTTTCCGATGGCACTCTAACAAATAAAAATAGTCCAACCCAAATTGGAACAGAAACAAACTGGAAAATAATAGTAGTAGGCTATGGGCAAAATTTTGCATTAAAAAATGATGGAACACTTTGGGGTTGGGGCGATAATTCTAGTGGACTATTAGGTGACGGTACCAAAATAGACAGAAATTATCCTACTCAAATAGGAATTAATTTTAATAATGTTTTTACAGGATTAGGGTTAAATTTTGCATTAAAAACTGACGGAACTCTTTGGGGTTGGGGGAGTAATGTAGTAGGACAACTTGGTGATGGTTCAACAAATGATAGGTTAATTCCAACTAAAATTGGAACTTCTTTGGATTGGACTTTTGTTGCGCCGTCATATAATACTCATGCTGTTAAAACAGATGGGACTCTATGGGAATGGGGTATAGTTTATAGTCAAATTAGAAATACTCCAATTAGAAAAGGCTTAGATAGTAATTGGGACAAGGTTACTTGTGGATTTAATAATTTTGTTGGATTGAAAAATGATAGGACACTTTGGACTTGGGGTCAGAATTACTTTGGAGGAGATATTTATACACCTGTAAGAGTAGGTAATACAAATGATTTTGTAACTTTATCATCTGGCGCTTTTCACAATCTAACTATAAAAAGCGATGGAACACTATGGAGTTGGGGTGAAAACACAAGTGCTCAAATTGGGAATGGATTGACTTCAAATTATGAATTAATAAAGAAAATAGGTACGGATAGTGATTGGAAAGCTATAGCAGCCGGAGCTAATCATTCTTTAGGAATCAAAAATAATGGTACATTATGGTCTTGGGGAGGAGATGATAATGGACAATTAGGAAATGGTATTTTATATGTTCCCAAAAGTATTCAATTTAGTTTAGGATGCATCACTCCAGAAGCTCCAACCAGTAATACAACTCAAACTATTTGTTCAGTTGGTACAATTGCTAATTTAACTGCTTCTGGAACTTCAGTTCAGTGGTATGCTACCGCAACAGGCGGTTCGGCTTTAGCTGGCACAACTGCTTTAGTAAATGGTACTACATATTATGCTTCTCAAACTGTAAATTCGTGTGAAAGCGCTAGTCGTTTAGCGGTAACCGTAAGTATTACAAACACTGCTGCTCCAACGGGTAACACAACTCAATCATTTTGTTCAATTAGCACAATTGCTAATTTAACAGCTACGGGAACTTCAATTAAATGGTATGCTGTAGCAACGAGTGGTAGTGCTTTAGCTGGTACAACTACTTTAGTTAACGGTACTACTTATTATGCTTCTCAAACTGTAAATTCGTGTGAAAGTACTAGTCGTTTAGCGGTAACTGTCAATATTACAAATACTACTGCACCAACTGGTAATGCCACTCAAACATTAGATGCAGGTTCAACACTATCTAATATTATTGTATCGGGTACAGCTATTCATTGGTATGCTACAGCAACAGGTGGAAATCCTTTGACTAATACAACCCCATTAGTAAATGGTGGTATTTATTATGGATCACAAACCGTAAATGGATGTGAGAGTCAATCAAGACTAATGGTGACAGTAACAGTTAGTCCATTCACAATACCTTATAATAATTTTACCATAGAAACTAAATCAGAAACTTGTGCAACTAAAAACAATGGTCAAATTATAATTAACGCGACTCAAACGTATAATTATACTGCTACTATAAATGGTACAAATTATACTTTTGTAAACAACAGTTTAACAGTTTCTAATTTAGCTCCTGGAGTGTATACTATTTGTATTGGTGTAACAGGAAAAACCTTCCAACAATGTTATTCAGTAACTATTGGGAAAGGAGGTTCGATAACTGGAAAATCAAGTTTTAATTCAAATAAAGCAATTGTAGTAATTACAGAAGGAACTGCCCCATTCGAAATTTTTATAAATGGAAATCCTCAATTTGAAACTAGCGAAACTAATTTTGCGGTTGGTGTTAAACAAGGAGACCTATTAGAAGTAAAAACAGCTATAGCCTGTGAGGGTATTTATGCTAAAACTATTCTAGATGGTTTAGTTGGAGTACAAATTTATCCAAATCCAACCGCTGGATTATTTGAAATTACAATTCCTACTTCAAAAACAGAAGTTGAAATTGAACTTTATTCTATAGGCTCTCAATTAATTTCTAAAAGAAAATATCCAGTAAACAATCAAAGAGTACAATTGAGTCTTGAAAAAGAATCCGATGGTATTTATTTAGCCAAAATCAATTTAGATTCTCCTGTAAGTTTAACTATTATTAAAAAATCATAATGAGAAAGATTCGTTATATAACTTTAATGAGTAGTCTATTCATTTCTTGTGGAGGAGGTGGGAATGAACCCATTGCAGAACCTCAAAATACAGCGCCTAGTATACCTTCATTAGTAGCACCTACCAATAGTAAACTTTGCATCAATAACTCGGTAACTTTTGAATGGGCGGCTTCCACAGATACAGAGAAAAATCCGATAATATATCAGATTCAAGTTGCTTCTGACAATCTGTTTAATCAAATAGTTAAGACTTCTGAAGGGAGTGCTTTAAGTCAAACTTTTGATTTAGAAAAAGGGAAAGCTTATTATTGGAGAGTAAAAGCTACTGATAGTAAAAATGCTGGTAGTAAATATTCAGCTACCTATAGTTTTTATACTGAAGGTGTGGCATTATCTAATTATGTCCCTTTTTCACCTCAATTAGTCCGACCGGTTCTGAATTCAACTATCACTTCTACGACAGCTACTTTGGAATGGACTGCTTCTGATGCAGACGCTACCGACGTGCTTTCTTACGATGTATATTGTGGTATCGATAATCCACCAACATTAAAGGTTGGTAATTCTATATCTACAAAATCTCTAAATGTAACTTCTTTAATTCCCACTAAAAATTATTATTGGAAAGTAGTCGTAAAAGATAATAAAGGAGGCGAAACTAGTGGTCAAATTTGGGAATTTAAAACAAATTAAATTCGTTTAATAATATAAAAAACCTTCTGTCTCCAGAAGGTTTTTTATATGATTTAAATGTAAAATATCCTACCAAAACTTCACATACAAAGCAAAAATTGTCAAGACTAATGCCACTATCAAAACAGTTGTTTGTGGTTTCATTTTGAACATCGCTTTGTCCAATTCAAAGGCTTTTTCATTGACTTTAGGTCCAGCCAAACTAACCAAAATCATTAAGAGCATCGTGAAGATAAAAGACAAGCCCATACAAATTAAAAAGGGTATTTCGTAACCACCTTTACCATTGGCGTAGGCCGTGTACAACCAAGTATCATTGCCAAACAATGCCGGTGCTAACTCATTAAAAACTACAGATAAAGCAAATCCAGACAATACTCCAACTACTGCTGCAGCTCCCGTTGTTCGCTTCCAGAACATTCCTAAAATAAACATCGCAAATACCCCTGGGCTAATAAAACCAGTGTATTTTTGGATATAGGTAAAACCGCCTACACCACCAATTCCTAACGTATCGTTCCAAGTAAAAAGTACCGCCAAAAACATCGCTGCAAAAACAGCGTATTTCCCAATATTCACTTGTTTCGTGTCTGTAGCTTCCTTTTGAATGTATTTTTTATGAATGTCTAAAGTATAAATAGTAGAAATACTATTTACTTTCCCCGCTAAAGAAGCCACAATAGCCGCAGTCAATGCCGCAACAGAAAGGCCTTTTAAACCAGTCGGCAAAAAGGTTAATATTGCCGAATAGGCTCCATCTTTGCCCCCTACTAATTGTGGTAAATGACCATTTTCATATAATACAAAAGCGGCAATTCCTGGTAACATAACAATTAATGGCATCAATAATTTTAAGAAACCTGCAAATAAAATTCCTGTACGTGCTGTTTGTAAATCAGCACCTAAAGCTCTTTGAGTAATATATTGATTACATCCCCAATAGTTCAAATTTATAATCCAAATTCCAGCCAAATACGACATTAAACCAGGAAAAGTCAAATACTTATTAATATCATTCTGTGAAGAGGTTGCGGTTGGCTCAGGAATAATCATTTTGAAATGTTCTGGTGCTTTTTCCATCAAAACATTAAATCCAGCAAATGCATCTTGCCCAAAGCCAAAATAATGTGATACTGTTGTTAAAGCTATATAAGACGTAACCAATCCTCCAATGATTAAAACCGCTACCTGAATTACATCCGTATAAGCTACTACTTTCATTCCTCCCAAAGAAATTAACAAAGCAAAAACCGCTAATCCTATCATGATAGCATGTAGATACTCTCCACCTGCTAATCCATTAATTGCCACAGCTCCTAAATATAAAATGGAAGTCAAGTTCACAAAAACATACAAAAACAACCAAAAGACCGCCATAATTAAAGCTGTCGATTCGTTGTATCTTGTAGTTAAAAATTGTGGCATGGTATAAATCTTATTTTTCAAATACACAGGAATAAACCATACTGCAACAATTATCAAAGCTATTGCGGCAATCCATTCGTAAGCGGCAACTGCAATACCTAAGAAAAAACCCTCACCACTCATCCCGATAAACTGCTCTGCAGAAATATTAGAGGCGATTAAAGAGGCACCGATAGCCCACCAAGTCAAAGAACCTTCTGCCAAGAAATAGGCTTTTGCATCATGTTCGTTCTTTTCTCGTTTTCGATAAACAGTATATCCATAAACGGACACAACAATAAAATAAATAATGAATACTGCATAATCTGCAAATGAAAGGGTTTGGTTCATAGTTTTGGTTTATTTAGTTAATTCTATTTTTATTAAATTAGTTAGTCAATAACTAATTATATTTTTCAAATGTAAAATTTTTTTTTATTAAAACTATTAATAAGCGTAAAAAATACATTTATAAATTAATCATAGGTTATTTATTTTGTTTTCTAGTTAAAAAAATTAAATTTTAATCACAAATCCAGCATTTGGATTCATTTTAATTTTTATTTTACTCCCTTTATTAATTAGTGATTTAATAAATTTATCTTTATTCTCACTAATTAAATAACCGATCTTATTTATCACATAAGACAAATCAATCTCAATTTCTTTTTCACAACTTTCACCATTAATGCCTACAATATGCCAAACAGTATCTTTTTTCCTTGCCATAACAATATATTTACCAGGATATCCTTCTATAAATTTTGAATCATCCCAATTGGTTGGAATATCTTTTAAATAATTCACAACAAAATCGGGCATTTTAGCCATCCCATCAGGTGTTTCTGCTATATGCTGAATTCCTGATAAAAACAAAACGGGCAATGCCAATTCAAATCCAGGGGTGGTTTTACGTTCAATATTAGGAATAGAATCTAAAATCATGGGCGTAAAATCCATTGGATCAAAAGCATTTCTTGC
>ERZ650308.1269-NODE-1269-length-13188-cov-3.607249_pt1 | contig 13188 bp, 12 predicted proteins | sample MGYA00376244_ERZ650308 | MGnify/ENA primary metagenome ERZ650308 (study PRJEB26733, sample SAMN07839295) | wastewater metagenome | biome: small river; feature: stream; material: water | place: USA: North Carolina | collected 2016-04-26 ...
GCTTGGTGTTTAAAACAACCTCTCCCTGGGGAGGTGGTTCCATGATGGAAACCGCGGTCTGTGCAGACTTTGGAAGATTTCCATTCCAGAACTTGGCGTGGAAGAAATCTCGAGCAGCAATCGCAACCTCTTCTGGTGTTTCAGTCCAAATAGGCGGGACAAAAGTCTTGAGAGTTTGAGAAAGCACCGCGCTCTTTTGTTTAGGCAGCTCTCGAATGCTTAGATGTAATGAATAACCATCAGTAGGTTCATTATCAATTGATGAAACCTGCGCTCGAACATTCAGTGTTCCGGTTGTGAGATCTTTTTCTAAACCCGCAGTTGCTGCGAATTTTTCTATGAATACCTTGTTGGTTGCATACAGCTTTACTGATCGAGTAATTCCACCATGCCACCATTGGTCTTGGTCCTCAATAAAGGTTGCATCTGACCACTTAGTAACATCAATTCGCACAACGTTGTTTCCACTTTTGACGTAGCTTGTAATATCAAATTCAGCAGCAAGACGAGAATCTTTAGTTAAGCCAACTTCAACACCGTTGATGTAGATCAAAGCAACTGATTCATAACCACCCAGTTGAAGAACTACACGCTTACCTGACCAGCTCTTTGGTAAATCAAAATCTCTTTCATACACACCAGTTGGATTTTCTTCTGGAACAAATGGAGGTTGTTCTGCAAAAGGCATCTGAGTGTTGGTGTAAATCGGCTTATCGAAAAATACATCGGATGGTTCCTGCATCGTCCACAAACCTGGAACCGGGATTGATGCCCAACGCTTACCTAACTTTTCAGTTGGCTTATGTAACAACTGGAAACGCCAGGTTCCGTCCAAGGAGATCTGCTCAAAGTGCTCAATATTGAGCATCGGCAAACGGTTAACTGAGGTGGTCTCGGGGCTCATCCAATAGTTGTTAATCACGTGGGGAAGTCTCTCACTAAGCCTTGATTTAGCGAAAGGATCTCTTGTTTTTGCGATTTGGCCCATCACTGCCATAATTACCCCTGCTGTACTCGGGGTAACTCGAGGAGCAGGCCTCTCTAGCTCAGTGGTAGAGCAGCGCACTTGTAATGCGCAGGTCGTCAGTTCAATCCTGACGGGGGGCTCCAGTACTACCGCGAGGGAGTAAAAATGTTGAATGACTCTTTTCCTCACGATGCATTTTCTGAAGAGCTTGCCGCAAATGGCGAATACATTAAAAGCTTTAAGTACTCAGGATTAACTGGAGTTGCCCAAAAGGGTCTTGCGATTGTTACCTGTATGGATTCACGTATCAATCCGCTGTCAATCATGGGGATGAAATCAGGAGATGCAAAGATTCTGCGAAATGCAGGAGCGCGTGTCACCGAAGACGTTTTGCGAACCTTGGTTCTTGCGACTTATTTATTAGGCGTAAAGAAGATTCTGGTTATGCCACATACCAACTGTCGTATGGCATCGGCAGAAGAGGTTGATATCCATAATCACATTCAAAATGAGTTTGGCGTAGACACTCGTAGCCTCGAATTTAGAACCGTAAAGGATCAAGAAGCCGCATTAGCGATCGATGTCAACAGAATCAGAGCATTTCCATTCATCAACAAAAATGTAGTTGTTGGTGGAGCTATCTATGATGTAACGACAGGAAAAATTACTCCGGTTGATTGCTAATTGGATTTGTTCTGCGAATTGGCATTCGCGTCACCGGATAACTTAAATCCTCTAGAAATTCAGTAATGATCAAATTAACTAAACCTGGTTTTTCCTTAGGCAAAATATGTGAAGTTCCTGGCACGATCGCTAATTGACCAAGTGGAAGTACCTCAAATAAATCAACTGTGTGCTGATGGCGAATAACATCATCATCACCGGCCATAACCAATACAGGGCACTGAATCTTTTCTAGATCTGATACTGGAATATCTGGCTCGCTGCGCCACATTTCTTTGAAGTGTTCGTAAATACGGTCCATTGTTTCAGGGGTATCTGGTGAATAAATGGCGTACTCAGCGCGATCTTCATCGCTGATTGGCCCCATCTCAAATGAATCAACGGTGCCCTTGAAGTGATAGTTCGCTCCAATAGCAACAAGTGATTTCACAAGGTCGGGGCGTTGAATGGCAAGAAATAAACCAATAATTCCGCCATCGCTCCAACCAATAATGTGAGCTGGCTCTTTAACAACTGTTTCTAAGTAAGCGATCGCTTCGCGAACCTGATACTTAAAGTTAATGCTCTCTTCGCGATATGCGGTGAAGCCATGTGAAGAACGATCGTAGGCAAAGACGTGGTAATCCTCTAATGCAGGAACGATATTTGCTGCCCAATGAGCTGTTTGGCTTAAACCACCATGCAGTAAAACAACCGCTTCGCCTTCATTTTCCCATTCGTAGCAGTACAGATCATGGCCATCGACTTTGATGTATTCACTCATGGTTACAGAGTATCCATGATGTGACGATTTCCGCGATCAAAGGTGAGGTAGTTCCAAGTCCAATCAGCCATAGTGCCGATCTTGTTACGTCCACCTAATAAATAAAACAGGTGTAGCCACAGCCAGGCATACCAGGCAGGAATTCCAACCATGCGAAGTTTCTTCACTTCAACAATTGCTTTGTGGCGTCCAATCGTTGCCATTGAACCCTTGTCGATGTACTTGAAGTTTTCTAAAGGCTGTCCTTGTGCAATTCGCTTAATCTGTTTTGCAACAAAGCGTCCTTGCTGCATTGCAACTGGTGCAACCATCGGAAGAAAACGCCCATTTTCTCCAACAAAACCAGCGATATCTCCGATCGCAAAGATGTGTGGGTAGTGCTTTACCTGCAAAGTTTGATCGACATCAATACGAGTGTTTACAAGTGGCAGATTCAAAAGCGCACCAGCTGGTTCACCTTGAACACCAGCTGCCCAAATTGTTACCTCTGATGGAAGGCTGGTTCCATCCTTGATCTCAATCTTGCGTGGCTTAATCGCCTGCACCGCGGTATTTACATGAACAGTTACGCCAAGCTTTTCTAAATCCTTCTTTGCGCGTGCCGATAATTTTTCAGAAAACATTGGAAGAATTCGAGGACCTGCTTCAATTAAATTGATTTTGATATGTGCCGCAGCATGCGCCTGATCATTCTTTAATGGACCGCGAACTAATTCAGCAAAGGCTCCAGCCATCTCAACACCAGTTGGTCCGCCACCCACTATTGAGATTGAAAAGATTGTGTCATCTTCAAAGCGGCATAGATCTTCAAAGCGACGCATTACCTCTGCGCGAATTGCAATCGCTTCATTAACACTTTTCATACCAAGTGCATGTTCGGTAACTCCAGGAATTCCAAAATCAGCGGTAGCTGAACCGAGTGCAACAATTAGATGATCAAAGGCTAAAACTTCGCTGCTATCTAACTTAATTGTTTTGTTCTTATGATCAACAGAGATTGGAGAACCCATTCGGAACTGAATACCGGTTTTACGCAGTGCTCCGCGAATTGGGTGGGCAACATGGTCTGCTGCCAGTCCTGCGGTTGATACCTGATAGAGCAGAGGCAAAAATGTTTGGAAGTTGTGGCGATCCACCACAGTGACATCTGCGGTTTCAGCCATGGCACGGGCGGCGGTTAGCCCACCAAAACCGGCGCCGAGTATTACTACTCGTGGCTTCTGAGATGTCTTTTGCATGGAGTAAGTCTAGGCTTCACAACATGTCCACGCCCAATCAAAACCGCAAGTTCCTCGTTACTGGGGCCTCTGGCTATGTAGGTGGACGTTTAGTACGTGCATTAATCGATGAAAAGAGCGATGTTCGCATTTTAGTTCGTGACAAAAACAAGATTTTGGGCCAACCATGGTCATCGCAGGTAGATATTTGCGAAGGTAGCGCTGAAAATGTTGCTGATCTAGATCGCGCATTAGCTGGAGTTCATACGGCTTTTTATCTTTTGCATTCAATCAATTTAGGTCCTCACTTTGATGAAATCGAAAGTGAGATGGCTCGTAACTTTGCACAAGCCGCAGAGCGTGCTGGTGTTTCACAAATTATTTATCTTGGTGGAATCGCAAATGATGCAAACATCAGTAAGCACTTAGCTTCACGTGCAATGACTGGAAAAGCTCTTGCATCAACTTCAGTTGCGGTAATGGAGCTTCGCGCAGGAATCATTATTGGTTCAGGGTCGGCGAGTTTTGAGATGTTGCGCCACTTAACTCATCGCCTTCCAATCATGACAACCCCAAAATGGGTAATGAATAAAACCCACCCAATCGCAATTCGCGATGTTTTGTACTACCTCAAAGGCGCAGCTCATTTAGAAAAGCCGGTCAACCAGGTATTTGATATTGGTGGACCCGAGGTTTTGTCATATGCAGACATGATGCAGAAATTTGCAAAGTTATCTGGATTAAAGAAGCGCTGGATTATTCGCGTACCGGTATTAACTCCTGGGCTATCAAGTTTGTGGATTGGTTTAGTAACGCCTGTTCCAACCGCACTTGCTCGTCCACTTGTAGGTTCACTAATCAGCGAAGTTGTGGCGGATCCAGCAAAAAGTATTGATTCCCTGATTCCAAAACCTGCCGAAGGTTTGATCGATGTAGAAAACGCAATTCAATTAGCACTTTCCAAAATCACTACCCATAACGTGGAAACTCGTTGGTCTGACGCAACCATGCCAACTGCTCCATGGCAAAAGGCCCAAGGAGATCCTGATTGGGCTGGAGAAATGGTGCTGCGTGATCGACGTGAACAAATTACAGATGCATCAGTTGAAAGTGTGTGGCGCCAGGTAGAACGTATCGGTGGCGATAACGGTTGGTTTGGCTCAGATTTATTGTGGTGGGCTCGTGGAGTTTTAGATCGATTCTTAGTTGGTGGAGTTGGTTTGCGTCGCGGTCGTCGCGATCCAGATTTCTTGCGCGTTGGTGAGAGTTTAGATTTTTGGCGAGTAGAAGAGTTAGAGCCTGGCCGACGATTGAAGTTGTACGCCGAAATGGTTTTGCCAGGTAAGGCGTGGCTGGAATTTAGAGTTACCTCAGAAAATGGAAAGACAAAGATTGTGCAAGAGGCAACCTTTAATCCACGTGGATTGGGTGGTCAGTTGTATTGGTACGCAGTTTCACCATTCCACCTTTTTGTTTTTCCAACGATGCTTCGCAATATCGTAAAGAAAGCAAAAGCGAATGCATGAGTTCACTCCTGAGGTAGAAGCGCTTGCTGCTGAAGTTTTAAAGTACAGCCTCGAACGTTTAAAGGATGATCCACCACTAGATGGACCGCGAAGTGCAGAAGATCTATTTAATGAAGTCGGAAACACGATTACTGCAAAAGGTTTAGGTGGACATGAAGCGTTACAAGTTTTCACAAATGTTTTAGCAAAGGCGTGTATTTCAACGGATCACCCACGTAACTTGGCCTTTATTCCATCAGCACCGAGTGAGTATGCAAACCTTTTTGATTTAGTTGTTGGTGCAAGTGCTTTGTATGGCGGTTCATGGCAAGAGGGCGCCGGCGCGGTCTTTGCAGAAAACCAAGCGATTCAGTGGCTCATTGATTTAGCAGGACTTCCTGAATCTGCAGGTGGAGTTTTTGTTCAGGGCGGCACCATTGGAAATCTTTCAGCGTTAGTTGTGGCACGAGCAGAAGCCCGCAAAAAGCACACACCAGCAGGGCGTTGGGTTATCGCTTGCAGCGAAGAGGCACATTCCTCTATTCAATCCGCTGCGAATGTGATGGATGTAGATGTAATAAAGGTTGCGGTTGATGAAACCGGAAAGCTTCAAGGCGCAACAGTTGCTGCTGCAATTGATCAATTACATGCAACAACTAACAATCGAGTCTTTGCAGTTGTAGCAACATCGGGCACAACAAATCTTGGAATTATCGATGATCTAAAGGGAATCGGAAAAGCTGCGCATGATCGCGACATTTGGTTCCATGTAGATGGCGCATATGGATTGGCGGCATTGTGCGCACCATCTGTACGCAAAGATTTTGATGGGGTAGAGGAAGCTGATTCATTTATCGTCGATCCACACAAATGGTTGTTTGCACCATTTGATGCCTGTGCACTCGTGTATCGAAATCCCGCACTTGCTAAGGAAGCACATTCACAACATGCTTCTTACTTAGATACCTTGAAAGATGACAACTGGTCGCCATCTGATTACGCAATTAACTTAACCCGTAGAACTCGCGGATTACCATTTTGGTTTTCATTGGCGGCTCATGGCACGGATGCATATACAGAAGCGATGGAGCAGACAATTACTGTTGCAAAGGATGCAGCTGAATTAGTGCGCAAACATCCAAATCTAGAATTACTGTGCGAACCAGAGCTTTCGATAGTTGCCTTTACACGTAAGGGTTGGGCAGCAGCGGATTACCAACGCTGGAGCGATCAGTTGTTAGCCGATCAAGTGGGCTTCATTCCACCTTCATCCCACAACGGCCAACCGATTCTGCGATTTGCAATCGTTAATCCATGGACAAAAATCAGCGATATTCAAATGATTCTGGACAGGCTGTAAATCCCACAGTTTTTACGCATCTGACCTAAGATTTACCCCATGTCCGCACAAGAAGAGTCAGCGATCAATACTGGCCTGAGCGACCTCGAAGTTCGTATCCTGGATTTTGAAGGCAATTGGTGGCGTTATGCGGGCGCTAAAGAGGCTGCAATCAAAGAGCTTTTTGATGTGACCGCACCTCGTTACTACCAACTACTCAACGATCTGATTGACCGCGACGATGCCCTAGCTGCCTCACCAATGTTAGTTAAGCGTCTTCGCCGCTTGCGTGAGGCCCGCATGGCCACACGCGTAGCCCGTTAAGCCTGCTAGACCCCCCTCGTTTTGCGCCTCGGAAATAAAGGCTCTAGATTTGGCGTTAGCACTCTCGGGGTGTGAGTGATAAAACGCCCCGCCTAACGCAGGACTAAACACAAGGAGCACAACTCATGGCAAAGCAGATTGCCTTTAATGAAGAAGCACGTCGCGGTTTAGAGCGCGGCATGAATATCTTGGCTGATGCGGTCAAGGTAACCCTTGGACCTCGTGGACGTAACGTCGTTCTCGAGAAGAAGTGGGGCGCCCCAACAATTACTAATGATGGCGTTTCCATTGCAAAGGAAATTGAACTTGATGATCCATGGGAAAAGATCGGCGCAGAGCTAGTTAAGGAAGTTGCTAAGAAGACTGATGATGTTGCCGGTGACGGAACAACAACTGCAACTGTTCTAGCTCAAGCACTCGTACGCGAAGGTCTACGTAACGTTGCTGCGGGATCAAACCCAATGGCGCTAAAGCGCGGAATTGAAAAGGCTGTGGCAGAGATTGTTGCCGAGCTTCTATCAATGGCTAAGGCTGTTGACTCAAAGGAACAGATCGCAGCAACAGCATCTATCTCTGCAGCAGATGCGACGATCGGCGAGATGATCGCTGAGGCGATGGACAAGGTTGGTAAGGAAGGCGTTATCACCGTTGAAGAGTCAAATACTTTTGGGCTAGAGCTAGAGCTTACTGAAGGTATGCGCTTTGATAAGGGTTACATCTCTCCATACTTTGTAACTGATCAGGATCGTATGGAAGTTGTTCTAGAGGATGCATATGTATTGATCGCAAACTCAAAGATTGCAAATATCAAGGATCTAGTACCTGTACTAGAAAAGGTTATGCAATCAGGTAAGCCACTATTGATCATCGCTGAAGATGTTGAGGGCGAAGCGCTCGCAACTTTGGTTGTTAACAAGATTCGCGGAACATTCCGTTCAGCAGCTGTTAAGGCACCAGGTTTTGGAGATCGTCGTAAGGCGATGCTTCAGGACATTGCAATCCTTACAGGTGCAACTGTTATCTCAGAGGAAGTTGGACTTCGTCTCGAAGCTGCAGAGCTTGATCTTTTGGGTAAGGCTCGCAAGGTTGTTATCAGCAAGGAAGAGACAACAATCGTTGAAGGCGCAGGAGATGAGGCACAGATCAAGGGTCGCGTACAGCAGATCCGTAACGAGATCGAAGCATCAGATTCAGATTACGACCGTGAGAAGTTGCAAGAGCGTCTTGCAAAGCTTGCAGGTGGCGTAGCTGTTATCAAGGCTGGAGCTGCAACTGAGGTAGAACTCAAGGAGCGCAAGCACCGCATTGAAGATGCAGTTCGCAATGCAAAGGCTGCAGTAGAAGAAGGAATCGTTGCCGGTGGTGGCGTTGCACTACTTCAAGCAGCAACAGCAGCATTTAAGAAGTTGAAGCTCGAAGGAGAAGAAGCAGTCGGTGCTCGCATCGTCGAAATCTCAATCGAAGCTCCACTCAAGCAAATCGCTGTGAACGCAGGACTCGAAGGCGGAGTTGTTGTAGAGAAGGTTCGCCATCTCGAAGCAGGCTTCGGACTTAACGCAGCATCAGGAGAATATGTAGACATGATCAAGGCTGGCATCATCGATCCAGCTAAGGTGACACGTTCTGCACTTCAGAATGCAGCATCAATTGCAGCGTTGTTTATTACAACAGAGGCAGTGATTACAGATAAGCCAGAGCCAAAGGGTGCAATGACACCTTCAGCTGCTGGTGGAGATATGGATTTCTAAAGAAACCCATTTAAGCGTACGAAGGGGCTGCCGATTAGTATCGGTGGCCCCTTCTGCTTTACGCTTAGAACATGAAGACCTTCGATGCAGAATCAATCGCACGTGGCGCAGCTCTTGCCGAGGCAGAGTTTGCAACACAGGTGGGTGATTTCGTCTCTGTCGAATATGACGACGATAACCGCATCGCTACCTATCTCTTTGGCGCAGATATCCCTGGATATAAGGGATGGCGTTGGGGAGTGACAGTTGCAAAGGTCGATGAAGATTCCGAACCAACAATTTGTGATGTTGTAGTTCTACCTGGTCCTGATTCACTCCTTGCACCAGATCACGTTCCATATCGTGAACGCATCGTTCCGGAAGACATCACACCTGGTGTGATCGTTCCCAGTTTGCTCGATGACACTCGTCTTGTTCCAGGTGCAGCAGCGCTTCCACAAGATGAAGATCTCGATGCAACACAAGTTTTCGATCTTGGATTGATGCGCCCACGTGTTCTTTCAATTGAAGGTCGCGATCAAGCTTCAAAGCGTTGGTATGCATCCGATCGCGGACCATCATCACCTTTGGCAGAGCAGGCGCCAAAGCCATGTAATTCATGTGGCTTCTTCGTACCGCTTGCAGGCTCGCTACGCTCATCATTCGGCGTTTGTGCAAATGCAATCGCACCAGATGACGCTCGCGTGGTCTCGGTTGACCACGGCTGCGGCGCGCATAGCGAAGCGACGATAGGTTAAACTAGCCACCTGCCCGCACCCCTGCGGCTACACCAGTATCGAAACATCCCCAAACGGATACGAATAAGGAGTAACGACTATGCCTACAGGTCGCGTGAAATGGTTCTCCCTCGAAAAAGGTTTCGGCTTCATCGCATCAGATGAGGGAGAAGATGTTTATTTGGCAGCAACAGCTCTTCCTGCTGGCGTGCCAACAGTAAAGCCAGGCACAAAGCTTGAGTTCTCTGTTATCGATTCACGTAAGGGTCCTCAAGCGATGTCAGTGCACATTGTTGATGCACCTGTATCTCTCGCTGAGAATTCACGGATTGGCAACGACGATCTCGCTGCAATGATTGAAGACACCATCAAGATTCTCGACAAGGTTGGCAATGGTCTTCGCCATGGTCGCCACCCATCAGGAACAGAGGCAGAGCGTCTCGGTCGTGTACTTCGTGGCATCGCTTCTCAACTAGAAGCGTAAGCTTTTTAAATTTCGCTGCGCTTATTGCGGCGAATTGAGTAACGAATTCCAGTCAGCCCCAAAGCTGCACCTACTACGCACGTCCAGATGTATTTCGCATCTGCGCCTGCAGCGAGTGCAATCACACCTGCTGCTATCCAGCAGATTGTTCCGATTGAGACTAGAGTGACAACGGATTTAATCGAAGATGACATGGAAGAAGAGTAATGCGTAGCCGAGTAGATAAGAACGGAAATTGGCGTTCATTTCGCCACCGCAATTTCCGCATCCTCTTTCCGGCAAATGCTCTCTCCAATATCGGTTCATGGGCACAACGCGTTGCACAGGATTGGCTTGTTCTCGAACTTACAAATAACAGCGGTGCAGCACTTGGCGCTGTGACCGCAGTGCAGTTCGCGCCAGTTTTACTCTTTAGCCTCCATGGCGGTGCGCTCGCAGATCGCGTTAACAAACGTAAGTTGCTGATTGCAACCAATTTCTTCGCTGGACTCTCATCAATAGTTATTGGGCTGCTTGTCATTACCGAAAATATTCAGTTGTGGCACGTCTTCGTCGGGGGAGCATTCCTGGGTGTTGTTACCGCACTTGATGCACCGATTCGTCAGGCATTTACATCTGAGCTCGTGGGGCATTCGGACGTTGCTAACGCGGTAAGCCTAAATTCAGCTAACTTCAACGCAGGTCGCCTCGTTGGTCCTGCCATGTCAGGCTTTCTGATTGCTCGCTTCAGTACAGGTCCTTCCTTCATAATCAACGGGCTGACATACATCTTCGTGATCGCTGCCCTGATGGCGATGCGTGAGAAAGACTTCTTTATCCAGAAGAAGGAAGAGACTCTCGGCACCGTGCGTGAAGGAATTCGATATGCACTTGCTCGCCCCGATCTCTATGTCGTGATGTTGCTCGTTTTCTTTGCGGCAACATTTGGACTTAACTTCCAAATCTTTAATGCGCTGATGGCTACTCGTGAATTCGGCAAAGGCCCGGCTTCCTACGGTCTACTCGGTACCTATATTGCGATTGGATCGCTGACCGGTGCACTACTTAGCGCGCGACTTGAAAGATTTAGAACAACGCGATTTATTATCAAGCTTGGCGTTCTATTTTCAATCGCCGTTCTGATTCTCTCTGTTGCACCGACCTACACCTGGTACTCACTCTGGCTTCCATTCTGCGGAATCACAGCGCTGACGATGTTGATCTCCGCTAACTCATATGTGCAAACGCATACAGATCACGCAGTTCGTGGTCGCGTTATGGGCACCTACCTTTTGATTTTCATGGGCGGTACACCTTTTGGTTCGCTATTAATTGGTTATCTCACAGAAGCAATCGGCGTCCGAGAAACCGTGGCATTCTGCGGAGCTGTCTCACTGATTGCGGCCCTTGTAATCTGGGCGGTATTTAATAAGAAGGTCGAGCCACCACAAGACTTTAGAGTTTCAGAAGTACTCTCTTAAGCTTCCAAGCGGTCGAGATCTTCTTGTGACATATGAGAAGGAACCAGCACCACGATGGCAATTGCGAAAGCAATCAGCGCCGGAACCATCATGTATGCACGTGAAATTCCGTAGCTATCGCCGAGGACTCCGAGCAAGAATGGTGCTCCACCGATAGCAATACCAGCTGCTAGTGAGCTCTTACCAATTGCAAGATCTGGGCGACCATCGCTATGGCTAATCATGCGAAGCGATGTCAGTGCAAATTGCATTGAGATGCCGAGGCCATTAAAGAGCAAAGCAATCAAACTAATAACAAGGCTATGTGAGAACCAGATGCCGAAGAAGCTGAATAGCTGGATAAAAAGAATGGTGATCAACTGACGATCCAATGAGAGCTTATGCAGGATGCGACCGCCGAAGAAGCGACCGAGACCCATACCTGTACCAAGGGCCATGATTGCGATGACTGAAATTGCATCCGATGCCTTGGTGCGATCCTGCACAAGTGCTGCTGCCCAGAACGATGTTGCAAACTCGGTAGAGATTGTTGCAACGAAGCCAAGCCAGGTAAGCCAGTAAGCCTTTGAAAGCTTTCCGCTCTGCGGACCATCACTTGTTGGCACATGAGCCTCTGCACTCTTCTCACGACGGAAGAAGTAGAGGTAGAGAGCAACAGGAAGGATTACAACAAGACCTAAGCGCCAGAAATCTGGAGCGGTTCGCGCGATTGTTCCGATGGTAAACGTTCCGAGAACATAACCGGCAGATGCAATGCCGTTTGCTTGTGCAACAGCCAGAGGTGCCATCGCACCGTAGTGGCTATTGAGAGAGACAACGAAAGAGTTAATGACAGTTGAGCAGCCATAGCCAGTAACAAGCGCTGCGAGAATGGTGAGCTGAACCGGTTGAACTGTTGCCAATGCAATCAAACCACCAGAGAAGATTGTCAGACCAATCCAGCCAGCATTTGCGCGACCAAAACGGTGGGCAAGCCAAGGAAGGGTGAGGCCGGCAGCGATAGATGCAATACCCATCGCTGTTCCGTGAAGACCAGCTATTTTGAGTGATGTGCCTTGATCTGCACGAAGTAGAGGCTGAGCAGGACCAAAGCCACCGAGAAAGAAGTTAACGACAACAGTCTGTAACGCGATGGTCCAGAAGAAACCATCGCGGTGGAGTTTTGCCGCCATTACGAAAGCTGGCTGACGACGTAATCGATAGATGCAGTAAGTGCATCGATATCAGAAGGGTCAATAGCTGGGAACATCGCAATACGAAGCTGGTTCTTACCAAGCTTGCGGTATGGCTCTGTATCAACGATTCCGTTTGCGCGAAGTGCAGATGCAACCTTTGTTGCATCGATTGCGTCATCGAAGTTAATTGTTCCGATGACATTGGAACGCTGTGCTGGATCTACAACAAATGGTGTTGTGTAGCTGGTCCTCTCAGCCCATCCATAGAGGCGTGATGCAGAATCTGCAGTGCGCTCTGTTGTGAACTTGAGGCCACCGTTCTCGTTCATCCACTTAATCTGATCTGCAAGAAGCATCAAAGTAATGAGCGCAGGAGTGTTGTAAGTCTGATCGAGGCGTGAATTCTCGATTGCTGTTCCGAGGTCGAAGAATGCTGGAATCCAACGGCCAGATGCCTTGATCTTCTCTGCGCGCTCGATAGCTGCAGGGCTCATCAGTGAGAGCCACAAGCCACCATCTGATGCGAATGATTTCTGTGGTGCAAAGTAATAAGCATCGAATTCTTGTGCGTCAACGTGCAATCCGCCTGCTGCAGATGTTGCATCGACGAGAACAAGTGCTCCATCGGTACCTGCGGGACGCTTGATGGGCATTGCAACGCCTGTGGATGTTTCATTATGTGTCTGCGCATAGACATCGATGCCATCTTCTTTAACTGAGACCGGGTGTGTGCCTGGCTCTGATTTGATGACTGATGGCTCGCCAAGGAATGGCGCTTCCTTTGAAGCTGCAGCAAACTTTGAAGA
>ERZ650308.1270-NODE-1270-length-13168-cov-5.970869_pt1 | contig 13168 bp, 14 predicted proteins | sample MGYA00376244_ERZ650308 | MGnify/ENA primary metagenome ERZ650308 (study PRJEB26733, sample SAMN07839295) | wastewater metagenome | biome: small river; feature: stream; material: water | place: USA: North Carolina | collected 2016-04-26 ...
CGCTGGGCGTCGTTCAGACGCGGCGCCTTCGGCTTTTTCGGCCGAGGGGGGGGGCTTCTGAAGGCAGGAAGTCCAAGCGCCAGGCGGCTTTCTTCGGTGAGCCTCCAGTCGCGGCCGTCGGCCACTCCCTGCCCCGTCACGCGTCGGAACCGCACGAAGCCCGACATGGGCCACGCGACCTCGACGAATCGGTCGTCGCCCCCGACGTACGTCACGCTCTTCCGCTCGCCTCCGTAGTGCACGACGGTGAGCGTCATCGTGTCCCTCGGATCGCGAAGTACGCGCAGCTCCCGAGCACGTAGGCGATGGCTGCCAGAGCCGCGACCGCCATCACTCGACCCTCGAACCGAGGAGCATCAAGGCCACGTCGTGCATGGCGACGAGCTCCGCGTCGCTCATCTTGTCGAGGAGCCCGTCGAGCTGGTCACGCAGATAGACCGGGGCGAGCTCGTGACCCCGCCCGAACCACTTCCGAAGGAGCGCCATCATCGGGACCCCGAACACACGAGGGCCAATCCCATGGGGCAGAGCCCGAAAACCAACACAAGAATCAACGCTGTCGCCACGATTCCAACTCCTCACGCAGGGCGGCATGCGCCACCGTTTCGATCTGACTCACTCGTCCCGGGCTCACGCCCAACACCTCGGCGACCCGCTCGCAGGTCTGGGGACCTCCGTCGGCCACGTCGAGCGCACACGACGCGTCCGCAGGCATGTCCCACGGCTCGTCGTGCCTTCGCTTGATCGATCCGTCCTCTCCCACGTCGAGGAAGAGGTTGTGGATGCACGACACGAAGGGGCACGGACGCGGCACGTTCGCGCAGTCCCCTCGAGTGCGCGGTCGCGGTACGGGATTGTCGACAACCAGCCGAAGGTGGCGACGACGCTCCACGGGCGCCTGCAAAAGCGGTCTTGTCTGCACGCCTGATCTCCCTCGTTCAGTCGTGAGGCGGACTCGATCCACCCCTGGTCGATGCAGCGCTGAACAACGGGCGCTGCGGATATGTGCACCTTGCAGCCTTCGCCACTGATGCCACGCTCAGGGCATGGACTCAGTCGTCGTCGGTTCCCGTGCTCTCGTCGGGCTCGGGCAATTCTCCAGACTCAGTCGGCGCAGGGATCGCTGGGCCGGGTCCGATGCCAGCAAGGAGCCAGTCGAGCGTGAGACCGAGGGCGGTCGCGAGTTTCCTTGCGGTGCCGTCCTCGATGTGTCGTCGGGTGCCGCTTTCGATCAACCAGCAGTGGCCTCGCGTGAGGCCCGCTGCGCGATCAACGGCTGTCGTGGTGAGCCCGAGTGCCTTTCGAGCGATTCGAACCCTGGTGGAGAGGCTTGTTTGTGCCCACGTCATGAGTGCTACGGTTGTAGGACTTCCACAACTGTAGTCAATCTGAATGTGTCGACAGCCGTAGAACCACTCGCAATCCTTGGGCGAATGGCGGCCGGCGACTACCGACACGTGGCGGAGCGAGTGAGGTGGATCCTCGCGAACAAGAAGCGGTCCGACGGTCGCCCCTGGAAGCCCTCCTCGTTGGCTCTCGCCGCAGGGCTGAGCAAGTCGGGCCTCTCGAACTGGCTCGATCGTGTGGCCGAGAACCCGAGCTCGTCCATCAAGAGTGAGTCTCTACGCGCAGTTGCGAGCGTTTCCGGAGTCAGCGCGGCGTGGCTGATTGATGGGTCTGGGACTCCAGACTCGAAGGACCCAAAGCCGACTGCGGAGGATGTTTTCCGGCTCGCAGCGGCGTTTTCGAAGATCTCCCCCGCGGCGATCGAAGCAACGATCACGCACGACAGAAGCGACGGCTACCTCGAGACGAACGTCCTCAAAATGCTGCAGTTTGCGGCAGACATGGACGCCCACCGGTCGGCCAAAGTGGTGTCGGAACCGCCCTTGCCGAAACTTCAGAAGCGCATCGAGAAGGTCACCCGGCGTCGATGACGTAGCGCTTTGGCGCGTCCGTCAGTCGCGTCTTTCGAAGCCCCGGAAGTGTCAGGGCCTCCTGTGCAGGGACGGACCACGAGCCCCGAACCCATTGGTGGGAGCGCGCCAGGACGATGCGTGGGCGCCCGGTGACTTCAGCCTCTCGCAGGGCCGCAAGGGTTTGGGTCACGCGGAATACCTCGGCCATTTGGCGAATCGAGAGCCCTAAGGCGCGGCGGATCGCCGGCGCCGGCGCCAAGAGCGCGGCAGCGATGTAATTGCAGAAATCCTCGTCTTTCGTACCCCAGAAGATGTGGCTCGCTTCGTGGACGACCACATGGCTCTGACGCTGAGGCGAAAGCCCGGGTCGGATGTACACCCGACGTTCACCGTTGAGTGTCACGGCAGCCCCTTCGGACGTCATCCCCGCGGGACCGTAGAGCACACGACCGGGCCCGAGCATCAATCGCGCGAGCTGCGTGCTCGAAAGGGGCTCTGACGGGTCCTTGCGAAAGCGACGGTAGGTGTCGACCGCGAGCTCTTCGAGCTCCGGCCTCAACCCCGTCAGCGCCCCATCCCCCGCCACGAGCCGACGATACTCGAACGGAATTCGAGATTCCATCGCACATCATCCCACATATTTGCGCTCGCCTGTATTGACTACAACCGTAGAACTACTACATCTGTAGTCCAACGGTGACGGGAAGGAGTGCAGCGATGAACCCAGACGATGAGGGGTGGAACGAGTCGGACACGGTGGAGGCTTGCGAGCGAGCGATCCGGGCCATCGATGTCTGTACTGGCGAAGACGAGCGCATCGCGAAGGCGAGAGACTTGCTCGAGAGTGCGAAGCACGAGGCCTGGACTCGCACCCGTGAGGTGCACGAGGCACGTCACTGGGACTCGGAGCCGTGAGCCCCGCGCGTGAGGCGCTTCGGTTCGCGCGGTCCTGCGCGAGACGCCTCGAACGGTACGAAGCAGACGGAGCCACGGCGCTCGCTCAGGTCGAGCGCGTCTCCATTTTCACCTGGATTCTCATCGCCATCGAAGAGCGCGCACGCTCTCGCCTGGCGCGAAAGGGGTAACACCATGTCCGCGTTCAAGAAGGCCACCAAGACCCAAACGTTCCTCCGTCTCGCACTCTGTGGAGCGAGCGGCAGCGGCAAGACGTTCACGGCGCTCACGATCGCCAAGGCGCTGAGCGACCGCGTTGCGGTGATCGACACCGAGCGCGGGAGCGCGAGCAAGTACGCCGGCGACGTCGCCGACTTCGACACCCTCGAACTTGGAGACTTCGCGCCGAAGAAGTACGTCGACGCGCTCCGAGATGCGGCGAAGGAGGGTTACCCCGTCGTCGTCATCGACTCCCTTTCCCACGCATGGATCGGACGTGGAGGGCTCCTCGACCAGGCCGACGCACGCGGCGGCAAGTTCGATGCGTGGCGCCACCTCACTCCCCAGCACAACGAGCTCGTCGACGCGATCCTCGCCTATCCGGGCCACGTGCTGGTCACGATGCGCACGAAGACCGAGTACGTCGTCGAGAAGGACGAGAAGACCGGGAAGATGGCGCCCCGAAAGATCGGTCTGGCTCCGGTTCAGAAGGACGGGATGGAGTACGAGTTCGACGTCGTCGGCTACCTCGACGGCGACAACACACTCCGAATCGAGAAGTCGCGGTGCCAGCCACTCAACGGCGCCATGATCCGCAAGCCCGGGCGAGAGCTCGCCACGACCCTCCGCGACTGGCTTTCGGACGGGGCACCTGGGGCGCCCGAATCCGCCAAGCCCACGGAAGCTCCGGAGGCCACGAAGGTGGCACCGGAGCCGCCGAAGTCGGCCCCGCGTGAATCCGAATTCGGTCGCCTCATGGCGCTCGTGGCGTCGGGCAACCTCGTGGGATTCGCGGACGCGGTCAACACGGCGAAGAAGAAGGGGCAGCTCGACGACTCCCAAGTGAGGGAGCTGCGCGCGGCATGGACCGAGGCGAGCAAGAAGGGGAAGGCGGCCTGACATGGGACTCGACGTCACAGCCAGCAAGACGGGTCTCCTGTTCGAATGCCGCTACGCGTTCCGGTCTGACGTGGAGATCCCAGTCGAAGCGGAGCCGGAGGAGGTCGACGACGAAGAGGACGAGGAAGACGACCCCGCAGCCCGCGGCACGCGGGTCCACGAGGCCATCGAAAAGGGTACGCCGGTGCCACCTGAGGAACAGGGCTACGTCGACGCGGCGAAGAAGTGGATCGACCTACGTGGCGACGGCAAGAAGGAGGTCGCCTTCGACTGGGACGGCGAGACGGCGACCATCATCGGATTCGGCCGCGAGGCGTACAAGAACAAGCGCCCCACCGCGATCATGACCGGAACCGCGGACATCGTCCTCCCCGGCGAGCTCGCCGATTGGAAGACGTCCGAACACTCGGCCCTCAAGGCCCGGCTACAGCTGCGGACCCTCGCCCTTTTCGCGGGCACCGAGCTCGCGACGAGTGTGGAGCTCCGTGCCGACGGCACCTTCGGCGAGCACTTCCGCGAGGTGTTGGAGCCGTGGGACCTCGCGGAACACGCGGACCGACTCCGCGCTGCGATCGCAGCGATTCCGGACTCTCCGCCCGTCCTCGGCGAGCACTGCGCGGACTACTTCTGTCCGCTGAAGGGCACGTGCCCGGCGTACGTCGAGGCCGTCGAGACCGCCGTCGCCGAGCTCATTCCGGCCGACGCGCTCGTGCGCCGCAAGGTCACCGACCCGATCGCGGACGCCCAGGATCTGGCGCTCGCTGTCGACGTTCTCGCGGCACTCGGCCCGTGGATCAAGCTGAAGAAGAAAGAGATGAAGGCCTTCACGGAGTCCGCCGGCGGGTCGGTTCGCCTCGACGACAAGCACGTCTTTCGAGAGGTCCAGTCGAAGCGCACGAACGTCCGCGGCAAGGAGGCCGTCGCGCTCGCCGAGAAGCTCGGCGCCAACCTCGAGGACCTCGCATCGCTCACCTACACCACCACCATTTCGTCCTTCAAACGCGTGAGGAGCAACACCAAATGATCGTCGCAACTGTGACCGGAAACCTCGGCAAAGACGCCGAGACCAAGACCGTGGGTTCCAACGGCGACTTCGTCGCTTCCTTCTCCGTCGCGTCGTCGAAGAAGGTGAAGGGCGAGACGGTGACCCAGTGGGTGAACTGCTCTCTCTGGGGCAAGCGCGGAGAAGCTCTGGCGAAGTTCCTGAAGAAGGGAACGCCAGTGACGGTTGTCGGCGAGCTCTCCGCGCGCATGTACGACGGCCAAAACGAAAAGGGACTTTCGGTCGACCTTCGTGTCCAAGACATCGCGCTGCAAGGCGGCAAGCGCGAGGAGAAGGGCGACGACGAGGACGAGATCCCGTTCTGAACAGACTTCGTCCCGGCGCGCTTGGAAACCCGCGTTGCGTAGACGCGCCGCCTCCCCGCGTGGACGAAGAGGGAGGCACTTTCTTCGGTCGTCTAGCGGAAGGACCCCCGGCTTTGGTCCGGGCAACGCAGGTTCGAACCCTGCCCGAAGAACTGGAGGAAGACATGGCCCGACAGAATTTGAAGCGTCGCGCGAAGGCGCTCGCGAAACGAATCGCAACGGCATCGGACGCGGATCGAGCCCACCTCGAGGGAGAACTCGCTCGCATCACGGAGAGGCGGCTGAAGAAGTGAAGGTCACGAAACTCAAGAAGCTCACGCCCGAGCAGGAATCCAGAATGGTCGCGCACCGCGACAAGTGGATCGCGAACGGTCTGGCGACCGGCCCGACGAACAAGGAGCGTTTCGAGACGGCGGTCCGCAAGTGCTACGCCGCGGCGAAGCTCGCTCCGCCGAAGGTCGTCGTGTGGGTTCCTTCGCCGATGGTCCTCTGTTTTGCTGCCCCGACGGCCGCGTACCTTATCGCACGACACCGCGGCGAACTTCCCGACTCGGCGGTCCGCTCGGCGGTCGACTCGGCGGTCGACTCGGCGGTCGGCTCGGCGGTCGGCTCGGCGGTCCGCTCGGCGGTCCGCTCGGCGGTCGACTCGGCGGTCCGCTCGGCGGTCGACTCGGAAGCGGGCCAGTCCGACGACGCACGTGGCGCGCTCCGGACGATTCGTCAGCTCTACTACAACTTCATCGGCGGCAATCAATGGCCCGGGTGGCAGTCGTACGTCACGTTCCTCCTTCAAGAATGCAACCTAACACTCGGTGACGACCTCGACGACGCTGCGTCCGCGTACGCGGCGACGGCCGAGGGGTATGGGTGGTGGTGGCCGCATAAGGACTTCGTCATGGTGTCGGAGCTCCCGCTCCACATCGACCGCGACGCCCGGGGGCGCCTGCACTCAGGATGCACTCGACTCGGCCCTCGCCGAGTACGACGCTGCGAGGAGATCGTGACCATCGGATCCCTCTTCTCTGGGATCGGTGGTCTCGAACTCGGTCTGGAGCGCGCGGGCCTCGGGCCGGTTGTCTGGCAGTGCGAGATCGACCCGCTGTGCATCCGCGTCCTCGAGAAGCACTGGCCCGAAGCCGAGCGCATTGGGGACGCGGTCCTCTACCCGCGTCGGTGGCCTCAGGTCGACACGCTCTGCGGAGGCTTCCCGTGCCAGTCGGTGAGCAGCGCTGGGCCCAAGGAGGGCATGCATGTCGGGTTTCGAAAGTCATCCCTCTGGCGAGCCTTCGGCTACGTCCTCGACGTCATCCACCCGCGCAACGTCGTCGTCGAGAACGTCGCGAGCGGGGCGAGACTCTGGCTCGACCACGTCGTCGGCGACCTCCTCGGCCGTGGCTATCGAGCCAGGGCCTTCGAGATCGACACTCGCGAGTTGGGGCTTCCCTGCTCCCGTCCACGAATCTTCGTTGTTGCCCACCCCGACGAGGACTGCGAACCAGCTCGCGCCCTCGATGGCGAAGTGGCCGTCCTGCCGCAGGCTGCAGGAGATCTGCGGGGTTGGAGGCACGCCCCACCCGAACGTCTTCGAGTGGATGCTGGGCTTTCCGACGGACTGGACCGCGTGTGAGCCCTCGGAAACGCTGTCTCGCCGTGGGCGTCCGAGGTCGTCGGACGAATGATCGTCGCGGGTGCCGCGTGAGCGTGCGCCGCGCCAAGAGCGAGGCCCTGCTGCGCGACCTGTTGCCGCCGTTCATCGAAGACGGCGACAGCTGGCACGTGATCAGCAGCGGCGACGTCGACAGCCTGAGCTTCCTGCAGCACCTGATGGCCTGCGAGCCCTGGGACTACCTGATGGTCAGCACCTGGTGCATGGCCATGCAGGACGTCGAGCAGCTTGCCGCGTGGCTTGCCGCCGGCCAGCTGCAGTGGGTCGACGTCTACACCGGCGAGATCCTGCCGAGCCAGTACCCGACCGTGCACGAAGCGCTGTGCACCGCGGTGCGCAAGCACCAGGGCCGGGTGGCCACGTTCCGCAACCACTCGAAGGTGATGCTGCTGGGCAACCGCCACACTGGCCGCTTCGTCGTCGTCGAGTCCAGCGCCAACCTGAACACGAACCCGCGCACCGAGCAGACTGCAGTGACGGCCGACGCCGGCCTGTTCCACTTCTACGCCGACTTTTTCGACGGCATCGAGTCGTTCAACGACAACTTCAGCAGCTGGGCGCCGTGGCGCCAGGCCGCGCAGCTGGTGCAGTGATGGGCCGCCCCGCCAAACCGACCGCGCTGCACGTCGTCAACGGCAACCCGGGCAAGCGCGCCCTGAACGACAGGGAGCCCGAGCCCGACCTGCTGCAAGACCTGACCCCGCCGCCGCACCTGGCCGCGCCTGTCGCCGCCGTGTGGAACCAGCTGGCGCCGCAGCTGCGCAAGGCGCAGATTCTTACCGCCATCGACACGCCCGCGCTGGAGATCGCCTGCGATGCCATCGCCGTCTTCCGCCTGTCGATGGAGAAGACGGCCGACGGCAAGGTGCTGGTGAAGAACGCCGAGACCGGCAACGTCAGCCTGTCGCCGTGGGAGATGGTGAAGAGCATGTCGGCCAAGCGCGCGCTGGCCGTGCTGCGCGAGTTCGGCGCCACGCCGGCCGCCCGCAGCAAGGTGATGGTGGACCCGCAGGCCGACATGTTCAGCAACAAGCAGGCCAACGGCCCCGACCGGTTCTTCAAGTGACCAGCGTGGACGCACCGACCAAGCCCGCCCGCAAGCGGGCGCAGCAGAAGCCGGCCGTGGTCGACAGGGCCACGCAGTACGCCCACCGCGTGCTGCTGGGCGAGATCATCGCCGGCCCGCACGTGCGGGATGCCGCGGCACGCCACCTGCGCGACCTGACAGAAGCGCCGGCACGCGGCCTGCGCTGGAACCTCGACGCCGCCGCCTGGGCCATCGCTTTCTTTGAAGAAACGCTGTGCCTGAACGGCGGCGCGTTCGAGGGCCAGCCGTTCATCCTCGACGACTGGCAGGCTTTCATCGTCGGCAGCCTGTACGGCTGGCAGCGCTTCGACGCACAGCTTGAAGGATGGGTGCGGCGCTTCCGCGTGGCCTACGTCGAGACAGCCAAGGGCAGCGGCAAGAGCCCGCTGGCCGCAGGCGTCGGCATGTACGGCCTGACGGCCGACGGCGAAGCCCGCGCCGAGATCTACGCCGCCGCCACCAAGCGCGACCAGGCGATGATCCTGTTTCGCGATGCCGTGGCGATGCGCCAGCACAGCCCATCGCTGATGAAGCGGCTGACGACCAGCGGCACCGGCGAGAACGTGTGGAACCTCGCCTACACGGCCAGCGGCAGCTTCTTCCGCCCGATCAGCGCCGACGATGGCGCCAGCGGCCCGCGCCCGCACGTGGCCCTGCTGGATGAGGTGCACGAGCACAAGACCGCTCAGGTGGTCGAGATGCTGCGCGCCGGCACCAAGAGCCGCCGCCAGGCGCTGATCTTCATGATCACGAACAGCGGCGCCGGCAAGACGACGCCCTGCGGCATCTACCACGACTACGGCTGCGAGGTGGCGGCCGGCAAGCGGGTCGACGATGCCTTCTTCGCGTTCGTCTGCGGTGTAGATCCAGACGACGACCCGCTGGCAGACGAACGGTGCTGGCCCAAGGCAAACCCCAGCCTGCAAAACCGAAACCTGCCCGGCCTGCAGTACCTGCGCGAGCAGGTGACCGAGGCCCGTGGCATGCCGGCCAAAGAGGCCATCGTGCGGCGGCTGAACTTCTGCCAGTGGACTGCCGCCATCAACCCGTGGTTGTCGGCCCACGTGTGGGACCCGTGCCAGCAGTCGTTCACCGTGGCGCAGCTGCGCGGAAGGCGCGCGTTCGGCGGCCTGGACCTGTCGAGCACCACCGACCTGACCGCGTTCGTGCTGCTGGTCGAGCCCGAGCAGCCCGGCGGCGCCTGGAGCATCCTGGCATGGTGCTGGCTGCCAGACGAAGGCCTGGCCGACCGCGCCCAGCGCGACCGCGTCGATTACGCCGCATGGAAGCGCGCCGGCTACCTGGAGACCACACCGGGCCGCGCCATCAGCAAGCGGGCGGTGCTGCAGCGCGTGGCGCAGATCTGCAGCGAGTTCGACGTGCAGGGCATCGCGGCCGACCGCTGGCGCCTGGAGGACTTCCAGCAGCAGGCGACGGACGACGGCATCAGCCTGCCGGCCCTGCTGCCGTTTGGCCAGGGCTTCAAGGACATGAGCCCGGCCATCGACGCCTTCGAGACCGCCATCCTGAACCGCACGGTGCAGCACAACGGCCACCCGGTGCTGACCTGGTGCGCGGCCAATGCCGTGACCGACAGCGACCCGGCCGGCAATCGCAAGCTGAACAAGGCGAAAGCCACCGGGCGCATCGACCTGGTGGTGGCGGCGGTGATGGCTTACGCCAGCGCGTCTCCGAGCGCCAACAACTCCGAGCAGTCATGGTGGGAGGTCGAGGCATGAAGCTGCTGGACCGACTGAGCGCCGGCCTGGGCGGCCTGCTGGGGCGCAAGGCCACCGAGCTGACGTATGACCAGGTGGCTTCGCTGATCGATGGCGGCAGCGGTTCGGCGCGCGTGGCCGGTGTCACCGTCACCGACAAGACCGCGCTGCAAGTCAGCACCGTGCTGGCCTGCGTGAAGGCAATCGCCGACGGCTGCGCCACGCCCCGGTTGCATGTGTACCGTGAAGTGACCGACGCCAAGGGCCGGCCCACCCGCCAGAAGGCGACCAACATCCCCGAGTACCGCCTGTTGGCGCGTCGGCCGAACGAGTGGCAGACCAGCTTCGAGTTCCGCCGCATGCTGACCGCGCATGCCGCGTTGTGCGGCACCGGGCTGGCCATCAAGAGCGTGGGCGGCAACAACCGCGTGGCGGAGCTGCTGCCCGTGATGCCTGGACAGTGGGACGTGGAGCACACCAGCCGGTACGACCTGCGCTACCGCGTGTGGGACGAGTTCGGCGTGATCGGTGTCTTCAGGCCCGAACAGGTCTTCACCCTGCACAACCTGCAGTGGCAATGGCACAAGAGCCTCTCCTACGTGATGCTGGCCCGCCACGCCATTGGCCTGGCCATGGCGGCCGAGACCAGCCAGGCCGGCATGCACGCCAACGGGCTGCGCACCAGCGGCACCTACAGCGTGGAAGGCGTGCTGTCACCTGAACAGATGACCAGGCTGAACGAGGTGCTCAAGAAGCGCAGCGGGCCAGCCAATGCCGGCCTGCCGCTGGTGCTGGACCGCAGCGCCAAGTGGTTGCCCAACGTGATGAGCGGCAGCGACGCGCAGCACGTGGAAACCCGCCGCCTGCAGGTGGAAGAGGTGTGCCGCGCGTTCGGCGTGTTCCCGATCATGGTGGGCCACAGCGACAAGGCGGCGACCTTCGCCAGTAGCGAGGCTTTCTTTGCCGCGCACCTGGTGCACACCCTGGCGCCCTGGCACAGCGCGTGGACGCAACGCATCGACGAAATGCTGCTGGACGGTAGCGGCCCGCTGTATGCCGAGTTCGACACCCGCTACATGACCGCCGGCAGCCTGAAGGACCGGGCGCAGTGGAACCGCAGCATGGTTGAGGCGGGCATCTACACCCGCAACGAGATCCGCGACAGCGAAGGGCTGGACCCGTTGGACGGGCTGGATGAACCGCTGACCCCCATGAACATGAACGGAGCCAACAATGGCACGCAAGACCCGCCTGCTGACCCCGCGTGATCTGGAGCGCCGCGTGGCTGCCGCTGAGCGCCGCGCAGTCGACTTCCTGGATCTGTCGCGCCAGCGTCTGGAGCGCCGCGACAGCAGCAGCCCAGAGCGCCGCAACACCATCGTCCGGCTGGAGCAGCGCGCCATCGGCGATGACGGCACCATCGAGGGGTACGGCAGCGTCTTCAACGTGGTGGACGACTGGGGCGACATCATCGTGCCAGGCGCCTTCGCCGCCACGCTGGCCGCGCACAAGGCGGCCGGCACCATGCCCGCCATGCTGTGGCAGCACCGTGATGCTGAGCCCATTGGCGTGTGGACCGACATGGTGGAAGACAGCCGCGGCCTGCGTGTGAAGGGCCGCCTGGTGCTGGAAGCCCCGCGCGGCAAGGAGGCCCACGCGCTGCTGAAGGCCGGGGCACTGAACGGCCTGTCCATCGGCTTCATCAGCCGCAAGTGGACCTGGGACGACAAGAACGACGAGCGCACCCTGCAGGAAGTCGACCTGTGGGAGGTGTCGCCCGTCACCTTCCCTGCCAACGTGCAGGCCCGCGTGGACACCGTGAAGTCAGGTGCCGCGCTCAACACCATCAACACCATCCGCGACGCGGAACGGGCCCTGCGGGATGCGGGCCTGTCTGCCGAGCAGGCCAAGGCCATGGTGGCCGCGGTCAAGCGCAGCGTGCAGGTCGAGCGGGACGCCGACCACGACGCTCAGCGCGCACAGCGGGCAGCCCTGCAGCTGCTTGACACCCTGAAACGCGCTGCGGCCTGAGCGAGCGCATCCCACCCCAACCCACCCTGAAGGACCATCCCCATGACCCGCAAGACCCTGGCCCTGGCGGCCACCATGCTGGCCCACCACGCGGCCTACCTCTCCAAGATCCACGCGGCCCATGCACCGATGCTGGAGCGCCGTGATGCGCCCACGCTGGCCACCGTCACCGAAGCCATCGGCAAGATCAACGAGGCTTTCGAGGAGTTCAAGCGCACCAACGACCAGCGCCTGGCTGAGCTGAAGAAGGGCGGCGCCACCGGCGACCTGGACGCCAAGCTGGCCAAGCTGGAGAAGGACATCAGCGACTACAGCGAGCAGAAGGCCCGCCTGGAGAAGCTGGAAACCCGCCTGGCCCGCCCCGGCGCCCTGACCGGCAACGACCCCGAGCAGCGCGAGACCGCCGAAGAAGTGGCGCACCGTGCGGCCTTCTCGTCTTGGCTGCGGGCGCCAGGCGATGTGGACCGCCGCGGCGCCCTGCAGCGTGCCGAGCGTGAGCTGCGCCGCGCCCAGCGCACCAGCCGGCTGGCGCAAGCGCTGGACGAGGACGAGCGCGAGATGCGCGCTGCAGCCACCAGCTCGGCCACCGGTGCGGCCGGCGGCTTTGCGTTGCCCGAGGTCATCGAGCGCGCCATCGCCCGCCTGTCGGTCGACATCAGCCCGATGCGCCAGATCGCCACGGTGCGCACCGTGGGCAGCACCGACTACAAGGAGCTGTTCGACGTGAACGGCGCTGCCTTCGAGTGGGTGGGTGAAGGCGACACGCGCAACCAGACCAACACGCCCGACCTGGCCGAAGTGGCGCCCACCTTCGGCATGGCCAGTGCCAAGCCGCAAGCCACCGAAGAAAGCCTGGACGACCTGTTCTTCAACGTCGACAACTGGCTGATCGAGTCGGCTGCAGAAGCCATTGGCCAAGGGGAGGGCGCAGCCTACGTGGCCGGCAACGGCACCAAGAAGCCCACGGGCTTCCTGGCGGGCCCCACGCCTGTGACCACGACCGACGCCAGCCGCGCGTTCGGCACGCTGCAGTACATCGCCAGCGGCCAGGGATCGGCCATGCCGACCAGCCTGGACACGGTGCTGGATGTCGTGTACTCGCTGCGGGCCCGCTACCGCCGCAATGCCCGCTGGGTGGGTGGCAAGCTGGTGTTTGCCGCCCTGCGCAAGTACAAGGACACGACCAACGCCTACCTGTGGCAACCGGCGGTGACGGCGGGGCAGCCCGACATGTTCATGGGCTACCCGGTGACCGAGGCCGAAGACATGCCGGTGGTGGCGGCCAACGCCTTCCCGCTGGCGTTCGGTGACTTCCGCGAGGGCTACCTGATCGCCGACCGGGTGGGCATGCGCATCACCCGTGACG
>ERZ650308.1271-NODE-1271-length-13167-cov-22.701724_pt1 | contig 13167 bp, 13 predicted proteins | sample MGYA00376244_ERZ650308 | MGnify/ENA primary metagenome ERZ650308 (study PRJEB26733, sample SAMN07839295) | wastewater metagenome | biome: small river; feature: stream; material: water | place: USA: North Carolina | collected 2016-04-26 ...
CCAAAGCAGCGTTTGTGCCGATCTTGGTGGTGTGGTTTGGCATTGGCGTGGGCCCCGCCATCCTCACGGCTTTCTTGATCAGCTTCTTCCCCATCATGGTGAACATCGCCACCGGCTTGGCCACCTTAGAGCCTGAGCTGGAAGACGTGTTGCGCGTGCTGGGCGCCAAGCGCTGGGACGTGCTGGTCAAAGTGGGCTTGCCCCGCTCGATGCCTTATTTTTATGGTTCGCTCAAAGTCGCCATCACCTTGGCGTTTGTGGGCACCACGGTGTCTGAGATGACCGCAGCCAACGAAGGCATCGGCTACTTGCTGATTTCCGCAGGCTCGGCCATGCAAATGGGCTTGGCGTTTGCCGGTTTGGTGGTGGTGGGCGCAATGGCCATGATCATGTACGAGCTGTTCAGCATGATCGAAAAGCACACCACAGGATGGGCGCACCGAGGCTCACAAAACCACTGAGATTTGTGAATCCCAAAAGCCGCTTTTGAAGCGGCTTTTTTTATATCTTTAATACTCATTAGAAACAGCAAGTTCATCGAATATCTAGCCTTAATTCGATAAATTCACTAAATTTACGAATATCATCAATGCCACTTTCGCCCGGCGCAAAACACACTGAATTCGCCGGATTCATTCAATTACAGGCGATATCCATGGCATCTCCCACAGACCACACCTCCGAGCCGCAAAACGCCGGCACCACGTCCACCGACAAGCTCTTTTTGGCCTTTTTGGTGCTCATCATCGCAGCCGTCACTTGGCTTGGCGTGGTGAATTACCAAGAAGCCCTGAAAGTGGAGGCCGCTAAAAGCAACGGCGAAGCTTGGGTCGAGTGGTTGACCGAAGCTGGCACCACACGCTTTGACGCAGACACCAAACTCGTGGCTTGCAAAGGTGGCGTCAAAGCCGCGGCAGATGCCAAAGCCGGCGCCCCCGGTACTTGGGGTGCTTGCTTGGCTTACGTTTTGGCCGAGACCGAGCTGAAAGAGCAAGTCAATGCGTTTTTCAACAAGCAGCCCCATTTCGTGGCGGCCTGTGACCCCAAAGATCGCACCTTGATGGGTGCCATTCTGTTGGAAGACTTGATGCCCACGCCTCCAGGCTCGGCCACACCGTTTGTTGCGTCACAACTGCTGGAAACCGACAGCATTGACTACAAGATGCAATTGCGCCTTTCTGTGTGCGACAAGGGTGGCTACGCCATCAAAGTTGCTGAGTTTGAATTCTGAGGTCTGACATGCAAACACAATCCAAACAAGACAAATTCCTAGAAGACCTCGACGTCAAATCCATTCTGGGTCAAGACGAAGAAGCGAACATCGACCGCAACTTGCCCATGCGCAAGTGGTTGTATTCCTGGTTGCTCGATCCAAACATCCCCGGTAACTTTCAAAAAGAATTGGACAAGTGGGTCAGCTATCTGATCATCATCAACTTGTTCACCTTGATGTTTGAACACGTGCCTGCGGTGTACGAGCCCTACCGCGCGTGGTTTGAGTGCTTTGACATCTTCTCGGTGGCTGTGTTCACCATTGAATACGCACTGCGCTTTTACCTAGCCCCTGAAGACGAAGAGTTCAAAAACCGCAAGAACGCGCGTTTAGGCTTTGTCACCAGCCCCTTTGCGATCATCGACTTTTTGGCTGTTGCACCGTTTTATTTGCAAGCCTTCATCCCCATCGATTTGCGCGTGTTGCGACTCTTGCGACTCTTGCGGATCATGAAGCTGTTCCGTGTGTTGATTCCAGCCATCGCTGAATTCAAAGAACTGAACAAAGGCCGCACCTTCCGTCAAAAAGTTCATGCCTTGGTGTTCCCCAGCAACTACGGCGGCACCATGCAACACATCTTTGAAGTGTTCATTGGTGTGTGGGTGATCTTGTCTGTGCTGGCTGTGATCTTGGAATCGGTCAAGAGCATCAACTACATCTTGCATTTGCAATTTGTGATCTTGGATGCCGTGGCTGTGGCCATCTTCACGGTTGAATACTGCATGCGCATTTACTCGTGCGTGGAAGAGCCTGGCTACAAAGGCGCCTTCTTGGGCCGCTTCCGCCAAGCCAAAAACCCATCGACCTTCATCGACTTCTTGGCCATCTTGCCCTTCTTCTTAGAAGTGTTCTTGCACCACCTGATCGACTTGCGCTTCTTGCGAGTGTTCCGTTTGGCACGATTGCTCAAACTCACACGCGGCAGCGATGCCACGGCCGTGTTGGTCAAAGTGGTGGTGCGCGAGTGGCCTGTGATGGGCGCCGCCACCTTCATCATGATGTTGCTCTTGGTCTTGACAGCCAGCTTGGGCTACTTGTTTGAATACGACGCTCAGCCAGAGAAGTTTGAAAACATTCCCACCTCCATCTACTGGGCGGTCATCACTTTGGCTTCCGTGGGCTATGGCGATATCTCTCCCGTCACACCGATGGGTCGTGCCATGACCAGTGTTTTGGCGTTGTTAGGTATTGGTATCTTCGCCATTCCTGCGGCTTTGCTCGCCTCTGCATTCAGCGATGAATTGGTCAAAGAACGCGACCAATTGAAAGCCAACTTGTTTGCCATCCTGAAAGACGGTCACATCAGCGAAGCAGAAGCCGCCATCATCCGTGCAGAAGCTAAACGTCTGCACTTGACGGTGGAAGAGGTGAACAAACTGATTGAAGTCGTGGTCAAAGAACACGAACTCGAAGAACGTAACCCACTGCCCATCCACAAAATTGCCGAAAACCCTGCTTTGGCGGTGGAGCACTACAAAGCGCTGCTGGGCCAAATCCGACAACTCGGTGTGCAAGTGGACACGGCACAGTTTGATCAGGCCGCCCAACAAGGTGAGCGCCTGTCTGCCAACGAATTTGCCCTGTGGCAGAAAATTCAAGGCAAAGCTTAAAACGCCGCTTGGCTTAATGGTTTAAGCCCCCAAGCAAGCGGTCACACACATTGTGTGTGACCGCTTGTCAGTTAAGACCTACACATTCAATCTCGTTAGACCTTCGCCATGACAACAGGTTTCAAGCAAACACTGATGGAAATATTAGACGGCTCGCCCAAGCACGCAGCCAGCCGTTACGTTGAATGGGCCATTACCTTGGTGGTGTTGGTCAACTGTTCTGCGGTCATTCTTGATTCCGTCCCTGAAATTCATGCGGAGTTCAAAGACTTCTTCCACGAGCTGGAGTTTTGGAGTGTGATGTTCTTCACAGGTGAATACATCTCACGCGTGTGGTCACTGGGCGCCAAATACAACAAAGCAGAAGGCGGCGCATGGAAAGGCCGCTTCCAGTACATGTTCAGTCCATTTGGTTTGGTCGATTTCTTTGCCACCATGCCCTACTACATGCACATGTTCATGCCCGGGCTGGACTTGCGGATTTTGCGTGTCTTGCGTTTGCTGCGGATTTTGAAGCTCTCCAAGTACAACACAGCGTTACAAGACTTGTTTCACGCCATTCACTCTGAACGCCAAGCATTTGGCTCTGCTGTTTTCTTGTTGACCATCGCCACCATCGTCTCTGCATCATTGATGCACTTTGCCGAAGGCCATCACCAACCTGAGTTCTTTGGCACGATTCCACACGCCATTTATTGGGCTATCGTGACCATCACCTCAGGTTACGGCAACGTCGAACCCATGACCAAGGCTGGCGAAAGCATTGCGCTTATCACCGGTTTCTTGGGGGTGTGTATGGCCGCCATCATGACGGGTATCGTCGCCTCGGCCTTCTCCAACCAAGTGGCACGTAAGAAAGCTGCGTTTGAAGCGCAACTGCGCGAAGTTTTCAAAGACGGCAATATGTCTGAAGAAGAGCAAGAGACGCTGCAACGCTTGCAAGCGCACTACCGCCTCAGCGATGAGCAAGTCGAAGCCATGATGCTGCGCGCCAAAAACAAATCGTCCGGCAATGAATGAGCGCACCATGAATACCTCAGTCGCTAACCTCTCCACCTACCAGCGCATCAAGCGCCGCACCTTCGAGATCATGGAAGGTGAAGTGCCAGACAAATACAGCCACTTTGTTGAAGTCTTCATTGCTTTGCTCGTGGTCGCCAACGTGATTGGCATCATCTTGGAGTCTGTGCCTGAAATACATGAATCCTTCATGGCCGAGTTCCATGCCTTTGACGTGTTCAGCGTTGCTGTGTTCTCCGTCGAGTTTGTGCTGCGTGTCTGGTCGTACAGCGAAAAATACATCCACAGTGGTGGTACCGCATGGCAGGGTCGCAAAGAGTATGTGTTTAGCTTCTACGGCATCATCGACTTTGTCAGCACCGTGCCGTTTTACTTGCAATTGATCTTCCCAGGCGCCGACCTGCGCGTGCTGCGCATGTTCCGTTTGATGCGGATTTTCAAACTCTCACGCTACAACAGCGCATTCGAAGACATGGTGGCGGCGGTCAAGGCCGAAAAGGATTCGTTCTCCTCTGCCGTGTTCTTGTTGTTCATCAGTTGCTTGCTGTTTTCTTCTCTGATTTACATCATCGAAGGCCATGAGCAACCAGAGGTCTTTCCATCCATTCCTGCAGCCATGCACTGGTTTGTCATCACCATCATCGCCGGATGGGGCAACGTCGACCCTGTGACGTTTGTCGGTACGGTGTTGGTGATCCTCACGCAAATCTTGTCCATTGCCTTGGCGGCGATTCTGACGGGTGTGGTGGCCACGGCCTACACGGCGCAAGTCGAGCGCCGCCAAGCCTTGTATGAAATGGAAGTGCGTAACGTGCTGGCAGATGGTATGGTCACAGAAGAAGAACAAGCCCAACTTAAAATCATGCAAGCCAAACTGGGCATGTCTGATGAGCAAGTCGAAGCCATCAAGCACCAGATGGAAGAAGAAAAGCACATCTCAGAAGCCAACAAGCAATCCAAGTAACTCCCAACGAAGGTCATCATGGACAACGGCGCATACCAAAAGTACAAACAAGAAAACCCTGACGTTTACACACCCCTGTCAACGTACGATTACATCGACCAGTTTGTGCACACCCTCACGAATGCGGAGCTGGTCGTGTGTGTCGTCGCTGGGGTGTTGGCCGTGTTCGCCCTCTACAAAATTTTTGCAAAACGCAAAGATAAAACTCAGACGACCACACAGAATAAGGAAAACAACCATGAGTGAAGTTCCAGAAACTGAATTGCCAGAGCACGGCAATGACCCCTTTCGCACACGCTGTGCCATGTTGGTGTCGTTGCTGGCCATGTGCCTGGCCATTGCCAGCTTAGGTGGCAACAACGCCGCCAAAGAAAGCATGAGCCATAACATCTTGGCCTCTAATGCTTATGCGTTTTACCAAGCCAAGAACATCCGTCAAACCGACTACAAACTGGCAGCCGACGACTTGCGCATGCAACTGGCCAACGACAAGTTATCGCCTGCGGCCAAAGCCATGGCCGAGAAAAAACTCGAAGGCTACGAAAAGAACATTGCCCGCTATGAGTCCGAGCCCGACACAGGTGACGGCAAAAAAGAGCTGATGGCACAAGCCAAAGAGCACGAACACGAGCGTGACATTGCGCTGCGCCAAGACCCTTGGTTTGACTACGCAGAAGCCTTGCTTCAAATTGCCATTGTGCTGACATCTGTGGCCATTTTGACGGGCGCACATGTGCTGTTTTGGGTACCTTGCGGCCTAGGCATGCTTGGCATTTTGTCTACCATCAACGGTTTCTTACTCTTTATCTAAATGCATTTGATCTGACGCAAAGGCCCCTTGATTGGGGCCTTTTTTATACGTTACCAACACCACGTTGCGGGAAAATAAAAGCATGACCGAACACACCACCAAGCCCCACGCCTCCTTGCTGGCCCTGACCTACAAATGGCTGTTTGACCCCGAATACAAACGTGGCTTCAACCACACTGTCGAGCGAGCCATCGCTTTCCTTATTGTGGCCAGCGTCATTGCGGTGTTGATTGAAAACACGCCAGAGATTTACAACAACTACGCAGGTTTGTTTCACTGGTTTGATGTCGTCACAGTGGGTGTCTTCACAGCCGAATACGTACTGCGTGTCGCCACCGCACATTTGCACCCAGACTTTGCAGGCAAGCGTTTTCCACGCCTGCGTTATGCCTTCAGTTTTTACGCGCTCATTGACCTGATAGCGATTGCGCCGTTCTACTTCGCACGCTTTGTCGATGTGGACGTGGAAATGTTGCGCGTCTTGCGAGTGATGCGACTGGCACGGATGTTCAAGCTCTCACGCCAACTCGTTCCCGCTTGGCATGAGTTTCAAGAGCTCAATGCAGGCCGCAGCTTGCGCGCCAAAGTGTTTGCCATGCTGGAGCCCACAGGCCACTCGGGGCGCTTGCACACCTACATTGACAACTTCATTGTGTTTTGGGTAGCGTTGTCAATCATTTGCGTAGTTTTTGAAACCGTGGCCTCAGTTCATGTGCTGTTTGCGGCCGAGTTTTACGTCATCGACGTGATGGCTTTCACCATCTTTACCATCGAATACATCGCCCGCGTTTACTCTGCACCAGAAAACCCTAAGTACCGCCACCGTGTGGCGCGTTGGGCGCACATTCGTTCGGGGCAAGCCATTATCGACTTGCTGGCCATCTTGCCATTTGTGTTGGAAAGCCTGTTCAGCCAACACCTCGATTTGCGCTTCTTGCGTGTCTTCCGTTTGATGCGCATGCTCAAACTCACGCGCTACACATCGGCCATGGAGACTCTCTACAAAGTGGTGTTGCGCGAATGGCAAGTCATCTTTGCTTCGGTGTTTGTGATGATGTTGTTGGTGGTGCTAACCGCCAGCTTGGGTTATTTGTTTGAACACCCCGCACAGCCCGACAAATTTGAAAACATTCCTCAGTCCATTTACTGGGCTGTCGTGACCTTGGCCTCAGTGGGCTATGGCGACATCTCGCCCATCACCCCCATGGGGCGCGCACTCACGGTGGTCTTGGCTTTGGTGGGCATTGGTATCTTTGCCATCCCTGCAGGCTTATTAGCTTCGGCCTTCACGGACCAATTGCGTATCGACCGCGATGCTTTTAAGCAGCGTCTCATGCTGGCGTTTCAAGATGGTTTGCTCAACGGTGCTGAACGCGAGCTCATCGCTGCGGAAGCCGAGCGTTTGCACTTGTCGCATGAAGAAGTCAAACGACTCACCGAAGAAGCACGAGCCGAATTTGATGCCAAAGAAGCTGAAAACAAAACGCCTGCTAACGGCTTGGTATTAGACGCCAAAGCACATCCTGCACTGGCTGCGGCTCAGTTCAAGCTCTTGGTGGCTCAGCTCAGCTTGATTACCCAAGCCACCGGCGAAGATACCCTTCGCCAAAACTTCTCCAACATCAAAATCGACCACCAAACCGAACTGGACGTGTTGGCCGTCGTGGCCAAACGCAGCAGCTAAGGCCCACACACGCCGCGGTCTTGCAAGTAGGCGACAGCCTGCTTGCACATTTGGAGTTAACGTATTGGCATGACCCATTTTTACGAACCACGTTTAGGCCACGGCCTGCCTCACGACCCCTTCAATGCCATCGTCGGACCTCGCCCCATCGGCTGGGTCTCCACCCGCAGCAACGATGGTGTGTTGAACCTCGCGCCTTACAGCTTCTTCACCGCTTTCAACTACATCCCGCCCATCGTGGGCTTTTCTAGCACTGGCCCCAAAGACTCGTTGCGCAACGTACAAGAAAACGGCATGTTTGTGTGGAACTTGGTCACACGCCCCTTGGCTGAGGCCATGAACCAAACCTGCGCCCCTGTGGGCCCCGAGGTGAATGAGTTTGAATTGGCTGGCTTAAAAACGGCACCTTCGCGTGTGGTGGATGTGCCGCGTGTGGCTCAAAGCCCGGTGTCGTTTGAGTGCCGCAGCACGCAAATCATTCAGCTCGAAGGACTGGACAAACAAAAGGTGCCCACCTGGTTGGTGCTGGGCGAAGTGGTGGGCGTGCACATTGACGACCACTTGCTCAAAGACGGTATTTACGACACGGCCAATGCGGGCCATATTTTGCGTGGGGGTGGTCCCGCCGATTACTTCAGCATTGGCCCGGAACAACTCTTCAAAATATGGCGGCCAAAGGCCTAACGCGTCATAGGCCTAACGCTGCTTTTAACTCGGCGGTACTACGTACATAGGCGATGCTGCTGACGCGACCCGCGTCTAGGTGAATGAGTGTGATGGCGTTGTCTTGACGTGGCCAGTCGACGAGCTGCTTCTCGTCCAAATTCACCCCAACAACAAACGGTTGCTCGCGCAAAGCGGGCAACGCAAAGGTGCGGGTCACAAAGCCAGGCATGCGACTCATATCAGCCACGTACACCGCCTGACGGGACTCTAAAAAGCCTTTGACTTGCCCGCTCAGCACCTCCATCACCATGTTCGATGGCTGACGTCCCGCTGCGAACACCACCAAACGTGTATCACCCCTGACCTGCCACGGCACAGCGTGTTGGTCTTGCAGCACAAGTCGCGGCAAAGCTTGGTCAATCTCCACGGGAGCCGCTTGAACCGAGCGCAACACCAGAGTAGCCATCAAAATAAGACGCAAGTACTTTCTCATCACTGACCTCACGGTTTTGATGGATGCTCGTGGCAAGCATCCATCACAGCCACTTGGGTCACTTGTAGCGTCGCATGTGAAATATCAAATGCATCATGCAAATGCCTGTGGGCTGTTTTGAAAAAAACACCATCTGGATAGCCCATGGGCACAATCAAATGCGCTGTGAGCGCCACCTTGGATGTCCCCATCGCCCAAATGTGCAAGTCGTGCACTTCGGCCACCCCGTCTAGGGTTCCTAAATACACACGCACAGCCTCAGGGTCTATGTCGTGTGGCACGCCATCAAACAACAAATGCAGTGATTGGTTGAACAAGCTCAAGGTACTCACCACAATCACCGCGGCAATCAGCAAACTCACCACAGGATCAAGCCACGTCCAACCACCCCAGAGCGCCAACGCACCCGCAATGACCACCCCCAAAGACACCAGGGCATCGGCAGCCATGTGTACAAAAGCGCCGCGAATATTTAAATCGCCCTTGCCTTTTTGCATGAACAACAACGCGGTGGTGGCATTGATGCCAATGCCTATACCCGCCACCCACATCACCGTTTCACTTTGCATACGCAGGCTCACGATTTCGGGTGCCAGCAATCGACCCAGTGCCTCCCAAGCGAGCCCGCCCATCGCCACAAGCAGCAGCAAAGCATTCACAAATGCCGCCAAGATGGTCGCGCGTTGCCAGCCATAAGTGTGACGCGGATTGGGGCGCAACTTCATGGCCCATGCGCCAGCCCAGGCCAACACCAAGCCCGCAACATCGCTCAAGTTATGGACCGCATCGGCCAACAGCGCCAAGGAGTCCACACGCCAGCCATAAAAAGCCTCAACCGCCACAAAACCAAGATTGAGGGCAATGCCCATCGCAAATGCAAAACTGAAATCTTTGGGCGCATCATGGTGGTGCCCATGATGGTGATGGTGGTGATCGTGCAAACTCATGCCCTTATTGTCTGTGCATCTGAAACACCACACTGACGCACAAACCGTGAGGATGTGCTGGCTTCAAAGCCACTTGCGCACCCAACAGCTTGGCATAGGTACCCACAATGGCCAAACCAAGACCCACGCCCGCCTTGAGCGCTTCCCCAGCTGCTCCCTGTACCCAACGTTGGCTGATTTGCTGCAATTTCTCCATGGGCACGCCAACACCGTTGTCTGTCACGGACAGCGTCACCGAAGCATCACGTTGTGCCACGGACACCGTGATGTGGCTCTCGCCATTGGCAGCGCGACCATAGCGCAAGGCGTTGTCAATCAGGTTATTCAAGATGCCTTCGATCAAGGCCGCATTGCCTTGCACCATCACAGCATGATCAATGCCTGTCGCGCCGAGGTCCACACCGGCAGCATCGGCTTTGGGTAAATAACGCAGCACAGCTTCACCGACCAAGTCATCCAAAGACACCGCCGTGTTTTGCAGCGTTTGCTTGGCTTCATCAGCCAACGCCAACGCCAGTAACTGATCGACCAAATGACTGGCGCGCTCTTGGCTTTGAGCAATGCCTTGCAACTGCTCACGCCACACTTGCGGGTCGTTGTGGCGCAAGCCGTAATCGGCCAACGCACGAATGCCCGCCAAAGGTGTGCGCAACTCGTGCGCCACATTGCCCGAGAACTCGCGTTGCGCTTGCACGCTTGCCGCAATGCGCCCCAACAAGGCATTGATGGCTTGCCCCAAACGTTGCACATCACGTGTGGTGGCGCTGACAGGCACAGGGGTCAAGTCATGGGCATCGCGCTGACCCACTGCAGTTTCCAAATCAGACAGCGGCACCAAATCGCCATCGATGGCACGGTGCAACCATGCCGCCAACCAACCCAACAACAGCAGTTGCGGGACAATGGAAAAAGTCAACAAACGTTGCAACAAGCTGTCACGGCTGGCGGTGGTTTGCGCCATCACCACATAAAAATCTGCAGGGCTTTGGCGGTGCAAGGTCACGCTGCGCAAGGTGCGACCTTGGTAGTTGACGGCATCAAACAAGGGCTTGAAATCTTCTTGCAAACGCGCTGGCCGCAAACCTGGGTGCCCTGCCAACAGAGAACCATCTGGGCGCAAGACGGCGAAATACAAAGTTTCGCTTTGATCAAACAACACGGTGCTCATTTCTTGTGCCGACAGACTTAAATCCAAACCACCCACACTGGCCTCATTGGCACGGCGGACATGGCTGGCCACCAAGTAGGCATCGTCTAGCAAAGCACGGTCAAACGCTTGCTGTGCAAAGTACGAAGCAATGCCCACAACCAAGGCTGAACCCACCAGCCACGTGACGGCCAGGGGCAGCAACACATGGCGCAACAAACGGTTACGCAGCGATGGTCGAAGGTATCGCGCGTTCATGCTTGCTCTTCCAACACATAACCAATGCCGCGCAGGGTTCGAATCACAGCCCCGCTGTCGGTCAGTTTTTTACGCAAGCGAGAAATAAAAGCTTCGAGCGCGTTGTCACCCAAAGCTTCATCAAAATCAGAAAGCTTCTCAGACAATACACGTTTACTCACCGCCCGGCCTGGTGGCGTCATCAGTTCGTACAAGACTTCAAACTCGCGAGCAGGCAAAGCCAAATCAGCCTCGTCCACAAAAATTCGTCGCAGTTTGCGGTGCAAGCGCAAGCGTCCCACTTGCACCTCGTCATCCACACCTTGGGTGCGACGCACCAAGGCCCGCAAACGGGCTTCGACTTCTTCTAGGTCAAAGGGCTTGCCTAAATAGTCATCCGCGCCCGCGTCTAAGCCGGCAATGCGTTCATCGGTGCGGTTGCGCGCAGTCAGCACCAGCACAGGGGTGCGATCGCCACGGGCCCGAGCTTCGCGCAGCAGCTGCAAGCCACTGCCTTGGGCAGCGTGGGGCTGCCCGTTGAGTGGCAAGTTCAAGTCGAGCAACACCGCGTCATACACCTGTACTTGCCAAAAGTGCGCACCTTCTTCCAAATGGCTGGCCGCATCCACGCGGTGGCCCGCATCGCCAAGGCTGCGCACCATCACCGCTTGCAGCACGGCATCATCTTCAATCAGCAAAATTCGCACAGGAAGGACTCAAATAAAAGTTAAGTCAGGGACTGGTCAGGCACAGTCAACGATAAACGTGGCATGAGCATACGACAGAACCTGCAAGACAGCTTGCGCCAAGCCAGCCAAAATTTAACCAACACGCCAACCAAGCGTTACGCCACAGCGGCCGTGGTGTTAGCCATCACGGCTCTCACTTATCTTCTGCTCAACCCTCAAACACCTGCCAAGCCCCAAGCACCAGAACCCATCGTACAAGGACAGCAACTGCGCTTTCCAGCAGGACACCCACAACTGGCGTTGCTGGGCACCACCGAGGCTAAAACCGCTGAGAGCATCACCATCGAGTTGCCCGCCCGTTTGGTCTGGAACGAAGAACGCACCCAGCGCATCTACCCCGCGTTTGCAGGGCGTGTAGTAAATCTGAATGCCGACATTGGCCAAAGCGTGAACCCAGGCCAAGTGCTGGCCACTTTGGCCTCGCCCGAATTTGGCGCCGCCCAAGCTGACACGGCCAAAGCCACGGCAGACGCCCAAGTGGCCGACCGTGCTTTGGCACGCCACCAAACCTTGTTTGAAGCAGATGTGATTTCACGCAAAGAACTCGACAGCACCGAAGCCGAGGCGCTGCGTGCACGCGCCGAGTTAGCTCGCGCACAAGCGCGCACGCGCCTGTATGGCAGTGCCCAAAGCGTGAACCAACAACTGGGTCTCGCCGCCACCATCAAAGGTGTGGTGGTCGAGCGCAACCTCAGTGCGGGCCAGGAAGTTCGCCCCGACCAAGGCGGCCCTGGCAACCCCGCCTTGTTTGTGGTGAGCGACCCCAGCGTGCTGTGGATCCAAATAGATGCACGCGAAGCTGACATTGCTTCACTCCAGCCCGGCACCACCATTTCGTTGGCACTGCCCAACTACCCCGACCAAAGCTTCGAAGCCAAGGTTGCCGCTACCGGAGACTTCATTGACAGCAGCACACGCGCCATCAAAGTACGTGCCGTGATTGACAACGCGAAGCGCCTGCTCAAGGCCGAAATGTTAGGTACCGCCCGCATTCAACGCAAACTCGCAGCAGGTGTGTTGGTGCCCTCTAGTGCGGTGCAGTTGCGCGGCACCGAGCATTGGACTTATGTACAAACCGAAGCCGGTGTGTATGAACCCCGTCGCGTCAAACTGGGCTATGAAGGCATTCGAGAAGTGCTCATCGTCGACGGCGTGCAAGCAGGCGAGTTAGTCGTCAAAGACAACGGTTTGCTGTTGGCGCGCGAGTTTCGCATCGCCCAAGAAAACGAACACAAACCGGCTGAATCCAAATGAAGCGCCTGATTCACTATGCGCTCAATCAGCCACTGTTCATTCTGCTGGGCACATTGCTGTTCGTCATGTCGGGCGTGTTCGCATTTAAAAACTTATCCGTCGAAGCCTTCCCTGATGTGACCGACACGCAAGTGACGGTCATCTCGCTCTACCCAGGCCGTGCAGCGGAAGAGGTAGAGAAGCAAGTCACCTTGCCCATCGAAGTCGCTCTGTCGGGCTTGCCCAACTCCATTCGCGTGTTCTCGCACACACAGTTTGGTTTGTCGTTCACCGTGGTCACTTACAACGACAACGCCGAGGTCAACCTCGTGC
>ERZ650308.1272-NODE-1272-length-13161-cov-6.196017_pt1 | contig 13161 bp, 11 predicted proteins | sample MGYA00376244_ERZ650308 | MGnify/ENA primary metagenome ERZ650308 (study PRJEB26733, sample SAMN07839295) | wastewater metagenome | biome: small river; feature: stream; material: water | place: USA: North Carolina | collected 2016-04-26 ...
TGTCTACCGCCCACGGCAAACGAGTGGCAACACGTTCCAGTAAAAAAGAAATTGGCATTGGTCGCCGCCTGCTTGCCGAGTTGCTCGCCAACGGAAACTGCACACTACTACTTGGACCAGATAGCGATGTTGGTCGTGCGGTGGTTTCCGGTAATCGTGATCATGCCGAAGAGTTGCTTGAAAATTGGCACGGGCTATTTACCTACCCCGGAACATTTGCCATTGAAATTGTTAGCCACCTGACTGAGCCTGGTACTTCGTGTTCTAGCGTGCAGGCTAGGCGGATGGTTGAACTTGCCGATGCACACAAGATTCCCGCGGTGCTGACTAACGCGGTGCGCTATCTGGAACCCGATGACGCACTCACCGCCGATGTTCTTGATGCTGCAAGAAATCTTGAAGCGCTTGGTCTTTTTGAATCGCAACCAAATGCACAAGCCTGGATGAAACCAGCTGCCAAGATGTTGGCGCTGGCAATTGAAATTACTGAAGACCGCGCACGCGCAATCGAACTATTTGATGTCACCGCAAAACTTGCCGAACGTTGCAGGCTTGATGCGGTAAACGATTGTGGCTGGGGTAAACCAAAGACACCGGAACAATCGGCGCTTGGTATTGAGGGCAATCCGTTTGAGGTGCTCTGGCAAAAGGCACACGCCGGAATTGAGCGCTACTACCCAAATGCAAACGGCAAGTTGTTGCAACAAGTGCAACACCGATTAGGTCAAGAACTAATCACCATCAACAAGCTTGGTTTCGCTACATATTTTTTGACCGTTGCCGATGTCGCGCAAATGATTCGCGATATGAAAATTCGCAGCCAGGCACGTGGTTCGGGCGCGGGTTCACTGGTGAATTATTTACTTGGCATCAGCGGTGTTGATCCGATTGAGCACGATCTGCTATTTGAGCGCTTCCTGAGCACTGAGCGATCCAGCTTGCCCGATATCGACATCGATGTTGAATCGGCGAGGCGTCACGATATTTATCGGGCAATTTTCAAGCGCTACGGCAGCGAACGGGTCACACTGCTTTCGATGCAGAGCACCTATCGGGGTCGCGGGGCAATGCGCGATTCCGGCCTGGCGCTTGGGCTCGACGATGACCAGATTGATGACATTGCCAAGAACATGTGGCGCTTCAGTGCCCGTAGTTTTCGTGGCGCGCTGGCCACCAAGCCGGAGCTGGCCGAGTTTGCCTCGGCGGTTGAGGAAGACAGGCGCATGAACCTGCTGGTCGACATCACCGAGCGGCTTGACCGGCTGCCTCGGCACATCTCGATGCATCCTTGCGGTGTGATTCTTGGCGATTCAAGTTTGCTGAGCCTCACGCCGGTTGAGCCATCGGGTGCGGGTTTGCCAATGAGCCAATTCGATAAAGACGACATGGACCCAATGGGTTTTCTGAAACTCGATGTGCTTGGCGTGCGCATGCAAAGCACCATGGCCTACGCCGTGAGTGAGATTGAACGCGTGCACGGCAAGGTTCTTGATCTTGATAACGTGCCGCGCGATGATGCCGAAACGTTCAAGGCAATTCGCACCACCAACACACTTGGCATTTTTCAAATTGAGAGCCCGGGTCAGCGTGAGCTAACCGGTAAGCATCAACCAACCGAGTTCAATGATTTGACTATTCAGATTTCACTTTTTCGCCCGGGCCCAATGAAGGGCAACATGATTGCCCCGTATCTGGATGGGCGCCACGGTTTTGCAAAACCTGATTACATTCACAAAGATTTAGAACCAATTCTGCGTGAGACATTTGGCATCGTGGTTTTTCACGAACACGTGATTCGCATTCTAAACAAGATGACCGGTTGCGGATTAGCCAAAGCCGATGAAATGCGCCGCTCGCTAGAAAACCCAAGAAAAAACCACCTGGTGCAAAAATATTTTCGCAAAGAAGCTGCGGCCAGAAATTATCCGCAAGCGGTAATTAATAGAGTCTGGGAAATTCTCGAAGGGTTTAGCAGCTTTGGTTTTTGCAAAGCACACGGAGCCGCGTTTGCGCTGCCAACATATCAAAGCGCTTGGCTAAAAACCCACTACCCCACCGAATTCATGGCTGGTTTGTTTACCCACGACCCAGGCATGTATCCGCGAAGATTGCTGCTGAGCGAAGCGCGCAGACTCGGCGTGAAACTTTTACCGATTGATGTAAACAAATCAACTGATGAATACGTCGTAGAGAAATCGGCAGACTCCATCGGTGTGCGTATGGCGCTAACCGAAGTGCAGGGAATCAGCGAGGCCGAGATTGCACGCATCATTGAAGAACAGCCGTTTGTTGATGTTGCCGATTTTTATATGCGCGCCAAGCCAGCTAGAAGAACTATGGAGCGGCTGGCACTCATCGGTGCTCTAGATGGCGTTGCCGGAATCAGTGCCGGTGAAGTTTTCACACGCGGAGATGTGCTGGCCCGCGTGCGGCAACTCAACGCTGTCAAGAAGCGGCCCACTCCACGTGAAGATCAACCGATGCTGGATTTTGCCAGCCTTAATTACGCGGGCGTCGAGCAACTACCAACCGGCAATGCCGCCATGAGCGTGACCGAGCAGGTTGCCCACGAGCTTGAGATTCTGCACCTTGATGTGACCCAGCACGTGCTAGATCAATACCGGCCGATGCTCGACGAGATGGGTGTGGTCAACAGCAACGAGCTGGTTGGCATGCGCAATAAATCAGATGTTCTGGTGGCCGGGGTTCGCGTGGCCACCCAGACCCCGCCGATGCGCTCGGGCAAACGAGTGGTCTTCGTAACCTTGGACGATGGCCTGGGCTGTGCCGATGCCACCTTCTTTGACGAGGCCCAGGCCCGCTGTGCGCACATCCTGTTCAACACCAAGCTCCTGATAATCGGGGGCAAAACCCGCAGAACCGGAGTGAATGGGGTCTCAATCATGGCCGAGAACGCCTGGGATCTAAAAGAGCTGTGGAATGCGTGGTTAGTGCAAAAACAGCACGGGAACCATGGAAAGCACGAGCAGGATCGCAGAGGCGATATTGAAAACTCGGCGACGCATCGGGTTGCTTAGCCAGTCTTTTAGTACCTGACCGGCTACGGCCCAAAGCAGTGCACCCGGATAGGTGAAGACCAGGAAGAACAGGCAGATAAATGCCGTTGCCGCAAACCCAGAGCCAACCGGCACCATGGTTGCCATAAACGATGCAACCACCACCCAGGCCTTGGGGTTCACAAACTGAAAGGTGGTTGCCTGCCAGAAGCCAATGTATTTTGCCTCACCGGTATCAGACTTGCTGGTGCTTTTCACAATCAGAAATGCCAGCCAAACTATGTAGCCAAAACCAACCCACTTGAGTACCTGGTAAACCGCCGGCAAAGTCGAGAAGATGACTCCCAAGCCGGCGCCAAGCGCAATCATCATTCCGGTCAAGCCGGCCATGATGCCATTTAGGTAAGGCACCGATTTCTTGAGCCCAAAGTTGGCACCCGATGACAACAGGAAGGTGTTGTTAGGTCCTGGCGATACGGCAGTCACAAAGCTGAAAACAGCCACCGATACCAACAAGCTCCAAGTCATAACTTGAGGCTACTTGATTTCTTTTAGCCGCGCCTTGATCAGCTTGGTTAGCAGAGCCTTAGGTAGCGGCTTATCAACGCTGAACTGAAAAGAGCTTTTTGAGGTCACATACCCCGATAGTTCTTTTTCAAGCAAGGCCATGACCTCTGGGCTCTGCGGTGAAAAAGTTAGGTGATTCTTGAACGCACATAAACCAACGGCAAATTTACCGTTGAATTTAAACTGCGGTGAATTCCATGCAATAACTTGCTCGAAGCCTGGCTCGATTTCAAGAATAGTTTTGCGAACTGCCAATAGTGTTGAACGCTTTGGTTCAGCTTGGGCCTCAATGTAGGCGGTGACTTCTGCTGCAGACATGGTAAAAGTCTAGGGCTGCAGCCGTTGAATTTGCCAATCACAGAACTGGCCGTCAGCGCCTAGTGATCTTGAAAATTCAATTCGGTCGTGCATGCGATTGGTGCGACCCTTCCAGAACTCGATGCGCGTCGGAATGATTCGATAACCTCCCCAATAATCGGGGCGGGGTACATCGGTGTTTTCAAACTTTGCCAGCGCCTGGTCGAATTGCGCGTCAAGAGCGGTGCGGGTATCGATTGGCTGGGACTGCTGACTTGACCAAGCGGCAACCTGAGAATCGTGAGGGCGCGATGCGTGATACTCATCTGACTCGGCCGCAGCAACTTTCTCAGCGGTTCCTTGAATCAAAACCTGACGATACATTGAGTACCAACCAAAAGTTGCGCTCACATTATTGTTGGCGGCCACAGCCTCACCTTTTCGCGAAAGGTAATTGGTGGCAAAAAAGAATCCGCGCTGGTCAACGCCCTTTAGCAGTACGGTGCGAGTGCGCGGGTGTGTATTTTCGTCAACGGTGCCAAGCACGAACGCATTTGGTTCGTAAATCTGGGCTTCCTCGGCCTCACTCAGCCAAACCTTGAACTGCTCGATCGGGTCGCTCTGCAGCTGAGTCTCGTCGAGTGAATCTTGCCCGTAATCCTCGTGGCGATTTAGTGAATCCATGGGTTCAGCCTAATTAAGAGAAGTGGCCGGCAGTTTTCACCACCGGCCACTTACTACAAATTGTGAAACTAGTTTCCGTCTACCGCGTACTTCTCTTCTGGAGAAAGAACTAGACGGTGGCGTCCCCACACTGCAAACACTGCAAGCATAACCAGGTAGACAACGATAATCGCGACGATCGCTGGCAGGAAGGTTGGGTTTAGCAGGAAGCCGATGAATGACAGCGCAGCGATGATTCCCGCTACAACTGCACCGCGAAGACCCCAAGGTGACTTGTATGGTCGATCTAGGTTAGGGAACTTACGACGCAAGATAACGTACGAAAGCATCTGCATTAGGTAAGCCAACATCGCACCCCATACCGCGATGTTTAGCACGATCGCACCAGCGGTTGAACCTGCACCACCGGCTGAGTCAATTACAACCAGCGCAATGAAACCGATAACCGCTCCGGCAAGAAGCGCAACCCAAGGGGTTTGGTTTTTACCGGTAAGTGACAGAACCTTTGGATAGTAACCAGCGCGAGACAGTGAGTACATGTTGCGGCCGTAGGCAAACATAATTCCCTGAAGCGATGCAAGCAGACCAATCAAAGCGAATAGACCAAGAACAGCGGCCCAACCATCACCAACGATTGCACGGAAACCATCTAGCAGTGGCTCACCGGCAGCACCGGTCTTCTCAGCGCCAAGGATTCCTGTGTTTAGGAATAGCACTAGCAAACCTGTGACGATTAGAGTTCCACGAGCCCAAACACCAGCTTTTGGAATGTCCTTGGTTGGGTTGTTTGATTCTTCAGCAGCAAGTGGCAGGGCCTCAATGCCCAGGAACAACCAAACACCAAATGGAATTGCGTAAAGAATTCCAATGATTCCAAACGGTAGGAATGAGCTTGAGCCCAACGATCCGTCTGCAGGGATGTTGAATAGTGAATCCCAGTTGAACTTGCCTGAGGCAAGAACCATCACGTAGAAGATGACAAGAATTGCAATCGAGATAAACGAAACAACAATTGAGAACTTGAATGAAATGTTTGATCCAAGTGAGTTCAACGCGAGGAATACAACGTAAAGAACGATGTACCAAATCCACGGTGCCATTGTGAAGCCAAACAGCTCACCCGCGATTCCGGCTGCGTATCCCGCAGAGAAGTAAACGATTACCGCGGTAGTTGCAACGTACTCGATTGTTTCTGCGAGTCCGGTGACGAAACCACCCCAAGGGCCCATCGATTTTCTTGCGAATGAATATGCTCCACCGGAGTGTGGCATTGCAGCTGACATTTCACCGATTGAGAACATCAACCCGTAGTACATCACTACAAGAATTCCGAATGCGATTAGAAGGCCACCGAAGCCACCCTCAGCAATTCCAAAGTTCCAGCCCGAGAAGTCTCCCGAGATAACCGCTGCAACCGCGAGGCCCCAAAGGCCCCAAATTCCAGCACTTCTTTTGAGTTGACGCTTGTCATAGTAGTCAGAGGCCTGCGGGTTATAAGTCACGCCTGAGACTGTGCGTTTGTCGTTAGACATACCTGTTTTCCTATCCGCCGTGGTTTAGGACTTCAACACGACACTGTATTGGTTTGGTGATAAAGAGCATAGACGCACTGGCGCTGCTCGACCGCGCAGAACTGCTAATGTTTTCTAAAGGTTGTAAAACCCACCTCAACGCGGAGGATTCAAGGTATGAAAAACAAAGGTCTACTAACCACCGATGAGCTCAAGGCCAAGGTGGCCACCGGCGAAATCGACACCGTAATCGTCGGGTTTACCGACGTCCAAGGGCGCCTGGTTGGCAAGCGAGTTGCCGCCCGGCTCTTCCTAGAAGACATCATGGGCCACGGCTCCGAGTGCTGCAACTATCTGCTCACCGTTGACGTGGAAAACAACACCGTAGATGGCTACGAATTCACCTCTTGGGCCCATGGATACAGCGATATGGCCATGATCCCCGACATGAGCACCCTCCGTTTGGTGCCTTGGATCCCAGGTAGCGCCATGGTCCTCTCCGACCTACACACCACCGACCACCAGCCGGTAGCGCAGTCACCTAGATCGGTGTTGAAGCACCAGGTTGACCGCCTAAAGGCCAAGGGATTGCTCCCATATGTAGGCACAGAGCTGGAATTCATCGTTTTTGACGAAACCTACCGTGATGCCTGGGCAAAAGGCTATGACCACCTGAAAACCAGCACCGATTACAACGTGGACTACGACATTTTGGCCTCAACCCGAGTTGAGCCGCTGCTTCGAGACATCCGAAACAGCATGGATGGCGCCGGAATGTACTGCGAGGGCGTAAAAGGCGAGTGCAACCTGGGCCAGCAGGAAATCGCCTTCCGCTACGACCAGGCTGTCGTCACCTGCGACAACCACTCCATATATAAGAGTGGCGCCAAGATGATTGCCGATAACCACGGCAAATCAATCACCTTTATGGCCAAATTCAACGAGCGCGAAGGCAGTTCTTGCCACATCCACATCTCGCTACGCGACGAGGCCGGAAACGCTGTTTTCGCCGATAAGAGTGACCCACAGGGCATGTCAAAGATGTTCCGCCACTTCTTGGCTGGCCAAATCAAGCTGATGCGCGAATTTACACTTCTATATGCACCCAACATCAACTCCTATAAGCGCTTTGTTGAGGGTAGCTTTGCTCCAACCGCTGTTGCCTGGGGTCTAGACAACCGAACCCTGAGCCTGCGAGTTGTGGGTCACGGTCATGGCATGCGCGTTGAGCACCGAGTTCCCGGCGGTGACGTAAACCAGTACATGGCGGTTGCCGGTCTCATCGCGGCTGGTATTTACGGCATTGAAAACGAGCTTGAGCTTGAAGAGATGACCAGCGGAAATGCCTACGTTGCCGACAAGCCACACGTGCCGGCAACTCTTCGCGAAGCAGCAGATCTTTTTGAGAACTCAGCGGTTGCAAGAGAAGTATTTGGCGACGCAGTTGTGAACCACTACGTTCACAGTGCACGCGTTGAGATTGCAGCTTTTGATCGTGCAATTACTGACTGGGAGCGAGTACGCGGTTTTGAGCGCCTCTAAGCCCCTCATCGGACTCACCACGTATCGCCAGCGATCACAAACTGGCGTGTGGGATGTAGACGCAGCGTTTTTGCCTTCGGAATATTTTGACGCGGTAAATCGTGCTGGTGGAATTGCGGTTTTGATTCCGCCTCAGGTTTTGGATAGCGCCGATGCAAAAAGAATTCTAAGCGGGCTCGATGGGTTAATTATTTCCGGCGGTCGCGATGTTGACCCGTCGCTCTATGGTCAGACTCCCGGTGAGCACACCGATAAGCCCGATCAGAAACGCGATGCACTTGAACTGGCGCTTTACGATGTTGCGATTGCAGAGAACATTCCGTTCCTAGGAATTTGCCGTGGGCAACAGGTTCTGAATGTAAAGCGCGGCGGTACCTTGCTGCAGCACCTGCCTGACGTAGTTGGCTCAACCAAGTACCAACTTGGCAACGCTGAATACACAATTGCAAAAATAGATGTTTCGCCAGGCACCTTGCTAAGTCGCGCGCTGCACGGTGATGAAACAGTTACCGGTGCTCTTTACCATCACCAGGGAATTGATCAGGTTGGCGAAGGTCTTACCGTGGTTGCAAAAAGCGAAGACGGAATTGTCGAAGCGGTAGAGCTTGCCAATCACCCATTTGGTTTAGCAGTGCAGTGGCACCCTGAGCACACCCCCGAAGATAACCGCCTGTTTGAGGCGCTAATCGAAGCGGCGAACACCTATAGGAGCAAGCGATGAGCTACACAATTATTAATCCGGCTACTGAAGAGGCCATGGAAGTAATTGAGCACGCGAGCTTGGAACAAACCGATGAAGCGATTGCGCGCGCAAAGGTTGCGCAGAAAAAGTGGGCGGCATTAGCTCCGGCAGACCGAGCAAAGGCGCTTCGCGATTTTGCAGCGGCGGTTGATGGCGATATCGACAACCTTGCAGCGCTAGAAGTTAGAAACTCTGGCCACCCGATCAGCCAGGCTGTCTGGGAGGCTAACCACGTAAGAAATGTTTTGGAGTATTACAGCGCATCTCCTGAGCGCCTACTCGGCAAGCAAATTCCTGTCGCCGGCGGTATTGACATAACTTTCAACGAACCCCTCGGTGTCGTTGGCATCATCACACCGTGGAACTTTCCGATGACTATTGCGTCCTGGGGCTTTGCACCGGCTTTAGCCGCAGGTAACGCTGTGGTGTTGAAGCCAGCCGAGTGGACCCCGTTGACCTCGATTCGTCTAGGCCAACTAGCTCTTGAATCTGGTTTGCCCGAGGGTCTGTTCCAAGTGCTTCCTGGTCGCGGCAGTGTGGTTGGTAATCGCTTCATCACCAACACCGATGTGCGCAAGGTCGTCTTCACCGGTTCAACCGAGGTTGGCAAGCAAATCATGAAGGGTGCTGCTGATCAGGTTAAGCGGGTAACTCTTGAACTTGGTGGCAAGAGCGCGAACATTGTTTTTGCCGACGCCGATGTTGAAAAAGCTGCAGCAACAGCGCCTTACTCTGTTTTTGAAAACGCGGGTCAGGACTGCTGCGCAAGAAGTCGCATTCTGGTGCAGAAGAGCGTGCTCGACAAATTTATGGAGGGCCTAGAAAAATCAGTCAAGGGTGTTGTGGTTGGCGATCCAACTAAAGCCGAGACTGAAGTTGGTCCACTGGTTTCAAAGTCACACTTTGAATCGGTTAGTTCTTATCTTGATGGCGCCAATGTTGCCTTCCGCGGTTCAGCACCAGAGGGCAAGGGTTTCTACTTTGCTCCAACCGTGGTGATGTCTAACGGTCTAAAGGATCGCTGCATGACCGATGAAATTTTTGGACCTATCGTCACGGTGCACGCGTTTGAAGATGAAGCCGAAGCAATTGAAATTGCAAACGCAACCGAGTTTGGTCTTTCAGGTTCAATATGGACCAGAGACATTGGTCGCGGACTTCGCGTTGCGCGCGGCGTTGAATCAGGAAACCTTTCTGTCAATTCACATTCATCGGTGCGTTTCAACACACCGTTTGGCGGCTTCAAGCAATCAGGCCTGGGTCGCGAACTCGGACCAGATGCGCCACTGCACTTCACCGAAGAAAAAAACGTTTTCATTACCACTGATTAAGCATTGCCAAGTAAATAGGAGAAATCATGAGCATCGAGAAAATGGATCTAACCCAGCGACTAGCGGGCAAGATTGCGGTAATCACCGGAGGCGCAAGCGGAATTGGCTTGGCAACAGCAAAGCGTTTCGCAGCTGAGGGTGCCAAGGTTGTCATCGGTGACATGGACCCAACCACTGGCCAGGCTGCTGCTGAACTTGTTGGCGGCGCTTTCATTCAGGTAAACGTTGCCGACGAAGATCAGGTGAACAACCTGTTTGACAAAACCGTGGAAATGTTTGGGCGCCTAGACATTGCTTTCAACAACGCCGGAATTTCTCCTGCTGACGATGACTCCATTGAAACCACCGAGCTACCGGCTTGGCAAAAAGTTCAAGATGTAAACCTAAAGAGCGTTTACCTTTGCTGCCGTGCGGCACTTCGCCACATGACCAAGCAGGGCAGCGGCTCGATTATCAACACAGCATCTTTCGTTGCCGTTATGGGTTCTGCTACCAGCCAGATTTCATACACCGCGTCAAAGGGTGGCGTATTGGCAATGAGCCGTGAGCTAGGTGTGCAGTTTGCAAGACAGGGAATCCGCGTGAACGCGCTCTGCCCTGGCCCAGTGAACACACCGCTACTGCAGGAGCTTTTTGCTAAGGATCAGGAACGCGCTCAGCGCCGCCTGGTACACATTCCAATCGGTCGTTTTGCAAAGCCTGAAGAATTGGCCGCTTCGGTGGCCTTCCTGGCCAGCGATGACGCCTCTTTCATCACCGGTTCAACCTTCCTGGTTGACGGTGGTATCAGCGGCGCTTACGTCACAGCCCTATAGCTCACACCCAGAGAGGCCAAGGGCGCGAGAGGAAGCCATGAGCACAATTCAAGTTCTTCAGGATGAGCTTGAATCTGCCGCGCCCATTGCTGCCAGCTCGTTATTGCTTACCAAGATCAGAAGCGGCAACGCCTACGAGGAAACCGTCGAGCGCCTGCTGCAGACAATTCGCCTTGGCCTAATTAACCCTGGCGAGCAGTTGCCGCCCGAGCGAGAACTGGCCAGCATGCTGAACGTTTCGCGCGACACCGTTCGCGACGCAACCTCTTCGCTGGCCGATGCTGGCTATCTGGTTATTCGACGTGGGCGCTACGGCGGAACCTTCATCGCAGATGTCCTACCGATTACCTCGGTGATCATTGGTCGCGATGGAGAGCTTCTAAATCGCCCCGAGTACACCAAAGAAGAAATTCTTGACGCACTCACCTATCGTGCGGTTTTAGAATCCGGGGCTGCTTATCAGGCTGCGGCAACCACCCTGAGCGAAGAATCTCGGGCGGCACTGGTTGAGGCCCTTGTTGAGACCAAGCAGGCATCGCCAGAGGACTACCGCCGCCTGGATTCAAGACTTCACCTACTTATTGCGCAACTTACCGGATCTGCAACTCTGGTGAATCAGATTGCCGAGTCACGCATGAAAGTGAATGGATTATTAAATGAGTTTCCGCTGTTGACTCCAAATGTGACCCACTCAAATGAACAGCACGAGGCTATCGTGATGGCAATTTTGAACGGTGACTCCGGTTTGGCATCGGCAGAGATGTTGGCGCACCTAGAGGGTTCGGCTTCATTGATTAAGGGTTTCTTGGCCTGATGGTCAAATGTATTTGCAACAATTTTGGGCAGTGCGCGAGCGAGGATGAACACATGAAGCAAACGGTTCTTTACCCGGAACATGAAGCACTGGGCGCATCGTTCACCGATTTTGGCGGCTGGGACATGCCGGTTCGCTATGGCAGCGACCTTGCCGAGCACCACGCTGTTCGAAATTCAGCAGGACTTTTCGACATCAGCCACATGGCAGAAATCCGAGTATCGGGAGCACAGGCAGCAGAGTTTTTGGATTACGCACTGGTAAATCCAAGCAGCGAGATTGCCATTTCAAAGGCAAAGTACTCCTTCATTTGTGCTGCGGACGGTGGCGTGATTGACGACCTAATTGTCTATCGTCTCGGCGAGACTGAGTTTTTGATTGTGGCAAACGCGGGTAATCGCCACAACGTGATGAAAGCGCTCAATGCTCGAGTCACTGACTTTGACGCCGTGGAAGTTTCTGACGAGAGCGACGACTGGGCACTCATCGCGCTTCAGGGGCCAAAGTCAGAGTCCATCCTGCAGCCGCTCACTCAGGTTGCACTGACTGATGTTCGCTACTACTCAATCACCGCTGGCAACATCGGTGGCATTGACGTTTTGATTGGCCGCACCGGCTACACCGGTGAAGACGGATTCGAGATATTCACACCTGCCCAGCAGGCTCGAGAAATGTGGCAGCTGCTTCTGAAAGCCGGCGGAGACCAGCTGACTGCCTGTGGCTTGGCCAGTCGAGACACCCTAAGGCTGGAGGCCGGCATGCCGCTTTACGGGCAAGAGCTAGATCTTCAGCACAACCCTTACGAGGCCGGGCTTGGCAAAGTTGTTCGTCTAGATAGAGATGCCGATTTTGTGGGCAAAGCCGCGCTTGCTGCCCAGTCGCAAAAAGACCCAGCGCAAAGACTAACCACACTGCAGGGTGAAGGTAAGCGAGCCGCTCGACACAACTACGAAATTTTCGCTGTCGGTAGCGATGAGAGCATCGGTGTTGTTACATCTGGTGCACTGTCGCCAACTCTCGGCTACCCGATTGCAATGGCCTACCTGAATGGCGGCGCTGATCTTTCGGAGGGAACCGTGGTCGAGGCTGACATTCGCGGTACCCGCACACCGTTCACAATTGTTTCTACACCTTTTTATAAGCGCAAAAAGTAACACCCACCAAGGAGAAAAAATGGCAAATCCAACAAACCTGCAATACACCAAGGAACACGAGTGGGTGCTGATCGAGGGCGACACAGCGATAGTAGGTATCACCCAATATGCGGCCGACGCGCTTGGCGAAATTGTTTTCGTAGACCTACCAAAGGTGGGTGCAAAGACTGAGTACATGAAAATCTTTGGTGAGGTTGAATCAACCAAATCAGTAAGCGAACTTTACGCACCGATCACCGGTGAAGTAACTGAGGTGAATGGAAACCTAACCGGTGCACCTGAGTCTGTTAACTCAGATCCGTTTGGTTCAGGCTGGCTAATCAAAGTGAAGTTTTCAGAATTACCAGAGCTTCTAAGCTCAACCGAATACGACGCACTAGTAGGAGAGTAAATAAGTGACCGGGGCTAACACCAAATTTGAACAGCGCCACATAGGACCAAATTCCGCTGATCAGCAGCACATGCTTTCAGCGCTTGGTTACGCCTCGCTCACAGAATTGATGACGGCCGCCATTCCGGAATCAATTGCTTTTCACGGCGGATCTAATTTGCCAGATCCAGTTGCAGAGCACGAAGCACTCGCGCGTCTAAAGGCAATCGCTGGCAAGAATCGCATCACCAAATCATTTATCGGTCAGGGCTACTACGGTACTCACACCCCCGGTGTGATTCAGCGCAACATTTTAG
>ERZ650308.1273-NODE-1273-length-13145-cov-4.059969_pt1 | contig 13145 bp, 15 predicted proteins | sample MGYA00376244_ERZ650308 | MGnify/ENA primary metagenome ERZ650308 (study PRJEB26733, sample SAMN07839295) | wastewater metagenome | biome: small river; feature: stream; material: water | place: USA: North Carolina | collected 2016-04-26 ...
ACGGTCAAAGACCACTGCATATTGAACCAGACGTGCGTGGTGACGGGTCTCGGGGTCAGCCGATCCACCGCGCTCGATCTTGACGCACTCACGGAATGCGGTGAGGTCACAACGCAGCTCTTCCAGGCCATAGAGGAAGAAGGGCATGCGCTGCTTGATCATGAAGGGGTCAAAGGGAAGGTCGCCGCTCATGTGGGTGCGGTCGTGGATGAGGTCCCACATGATGAAGGTTTCTTCAGAGAGCTTCTGGTTGGTCAGCAGTTCTGCTGCGTCAGCAGGAAGTTCCAGACCGGTGATCTCAGCAGCTGCTTCGGTGACCACAGCGAAGCGGGCAGCTTCGCGGTCCTGGAAGATAGCTCCCCAGGTGAACGCAGGAACTTCGCGCATGGCGACAGTCTCAGGGAAGAGAACAGCCGAGTTGGTGTCATAGCCGGGAGTGAAGTCGATGAAACGAACCGGAACGAACAGCTTGTTGTTGTAGTCGCCTGCTTCGAGTTCAGCAATGAAGTCTGGCCACATGACCTCGATGAGCACAGCTTCAACGAAGCGGTTGCTGCTACCGTTCTGCGTGTACATCGAGAACACGGCAAGGGTTTCAACGCCATCCTTGCGGTTTAGGTCTGGGCGGAATAGCTGAAGCGAGTCGTAGTAGTCGGGAACCTTGTAACCACCCTTGCGCCAGTTCTCGATGTCTACCTTTACTTGGGCTAGGTAGTCGGCTTGGTGGGTGAATTTCGGTGACAAGCCTTCGATGCTCGAGAGCACGTCGTCGACTAGTTTCGAAACTTCAGCTTCGTTGTTTGTTTCGAGATTGATTGAGCCGTCTTTTTCCTGCATCGGACGAAGTGCTTCAACGGTGGCCTGCAATTTCAACCAGTGTGCGTCGGTTGCAGTCCAGTTCGAAGCCTTAGCGCTTGAAGCATTGGCAACGGTTCGAGAGTTGGCCAACCAGCCTGCGATGTTCAAAAGGAATTGGCGGTTGTCGAAGTCTTTGATTGAGTCGTCGCCGAAAAGGTCTGAATCGGCTAGGACAACTACGCGTCCGGCCTCGTGCTTCACGGCAACGGCCATGGTTGCCAGTGCTGGGCTGGCAGTCTCACTCGAGCGCAAGATAACTTCAGAGGTTACCGATGGAGAGACTTCCAGAACGCCAGCGCGGTAGAGGCAAACGGTTTCCAGGCGGTAGGAGAAATCTGATTCAACGTGACGTTCAAAGTCTGGGAGTACCCAGGTGGCTACGTCGTTGTAGCAGTTTTCAGGATCCTGAACTGTGGCATTGGCAATGGTCACACCGAACTTTTGGGCCAACTCCCCCAGGTTGTTGCCATACTTTGGCTGCTCAGTCTCGCCGAACAACATGAGCCCACCACCGGCTGCAACAAACTTGTCGATCGCTGCAATTTCGGAAGCCTCAAGAACTGGCGAACCTGTTCCGATGGTTTTCTCCCAGTCGGTGGTAGATGCATGAGGAACCACTAGGACATCGACGCCTGTCAAGACCGAGTCATCAATCAGGCCAGATTTGTGTGCCGCGACTTCGAAACCAATACCTTCGAGGGCCTCACCAAACTGCTGGTAGCTGGCATCGGCAGGGTTGGCTGGGTTCATGCGAGCAGCAACGTCTAGATCTAGCGCCCAAGCCTGGTTGTGGGACTGATCGACAAGAATTTTGGTCATCTTTGACTCCATTTACGGAAATTATTCACACTTCGCAAAAATTCTAGTCAAATTATCCGCAAAAGAACCAATCGAACGGATAACGCTTTGAAACTTATTTCTTGCGGAATAGCTTGAACCAGAACTCTTTGAGCTTGGCAACCAAGACCTGAAGACCCTGCATGCCCTGCTTGTTTAGTTCGCGAGCCCACTCGATCTCAAGGGCAAGAATTGAAAGTCCGAAGAAAATAAACAAAATGCCAGGCCCTGGTGTGACCATCATGATTAGCCCCAAAAGCAAAAGCACAAATCCAACCACCATGGTCAACACCCAGCGCACCGGGTGAGGCAACTTGGCAAGCAGGCTTTTGATTTTTTCCATTGAGACCTCCGTTCGTTGTTAATTTGAGAATACCCGCCAAGGCTGGCAAGTATCTTTGAGAAATGATTAATTCGATTTTCGTGAACCTGCCGGTCAAGAGCCTCAAGACCTCGGTTGATTTCTTCACCGCGCTTGGCTTCAAGTTCAACCCGCAGTTCACCGACGAGACCTCGACCTGCATGCTCGTTGGCGACAACATCTATGTGATGCTGCTCGAGCACGCGAAGTTTGCGGGTTTCATCGACAAGCCGATTGCCCCGTCAACCAGCAACGAAGCGATTCTTGCCTTCGGCCTCAACTCGGCAGACGAGGTTCGTGAACTGACTTCAAAGGCACTCGAGCTTGGCGCTCGCAAGATAAACGAACCAGAAGATATGGGCTTCATGTTCAGCTGGGGTTTCGAAGACCTAGACGGTCACCTGTGGGATCTCTTCTGGATGAACCCAGAGCACGTCAACTAGAACTTAGTTAGTTTTTCGAGCGCACGCTTCTTTGGCAAGTTCGCGTAGTCCCACTGAATTGCCTTAGCCTCGGTCAACCAAAGTTGCAGCTTGCCTTTGAGTGCGGACTCGAGTTTTGCAACGTCAACGCCGGCGGCCTTGAACTTGCCGATTGCGGTTAGCCCTTCGGTCTTGAAAGTCTGACCGCTCCAAAACAAAACCTGCACACCTGACTTCTTGATGCTGTAACCAAAGACTGGGTTGCCATCAATAAACCAAACCGGATGCCCGTGCCAAACTTTCGCATCAGCCTCGACAACAGATTTCGAAAATAGTTTCATGAGCGATTCGCAAATTGCTGCATGCTCTGCTGTTTGCGCTGCGTTATATGCAACGACGTCTTCTGCAAATTTCATTAGTCAACCAACGCTTTCATCTCGCCAAGAACCTGTGCGCCACCCATTGCCTTAACCGCGAGCTCGGTCTTGAGCTCGGCATAGGCGGCATTGGTGATCAAAGAATTGCGGTGCAAGAGAGCCAGCGCAACCAGCGGAGCCGCACGCAAGTTCCCATCTGCAATCTTGAGCGCAACGCCGTGACCCGACTTGAGGCCAACCGCGAGCACTCCCTCGGCACCGAGCTTGGCGACCATGCCGTGCTGCATGATTAGCGCGTCGAGCGATTTGGTGTCGCCAACCGCCCACGGGTTTTCGAGCATCGCATCGGCAATCTCGGTTTCGGTCGCCGCGAACTTGCCAATCGCGCGGGCCAAGCCCTCGACCGTGATGGTGTGCAAAGGCGCACCACAGCCATCGATGGTTGAGTGCATGATCTTTTCGCCCGAGAACTCCTCAAGCACCTCACGAACCAAGACCTGCAGCGGGTGCTCGGCATCTAGATAGTTGTCAGTCGGCCAGCCGGCGGCCACTGATGCCGCCAAGAAGCCGGCATGCTTGCCTGAACAGTTGAATGCCAAGTTCGACTCGGCACTAACCTCAGCGCGGGCAAAAGGGTTGCCAGGCCATGCCAGCGGGCACTGCAGAGCACTCTCGTCTAGACCTGCGCCGGCCAAGATCGACTCGACTAGCTTGATGTGAGCGGCCGTGCCCTGGTGGCTGCCGCACGTGATGGCCAGCTCTGCACCGGTGAGCCTCAGGCCAGCACGGCGCATGGCAACGGACTGCAGCGGCTTGACCGCACTTCGCGGATAAATAGTGCGTTTAGCCGAGCCGAGGTGATCAATCAGCTTGCCCTCAGGGTCGGTTAGTGCTGCGATGCCGCGGTGACGAGACTCAACTAGTCCGTCACGTTCGAGCACGGCAACCTCGACGAAGTCGAGCGGTTTCGGCAATAAAGCCTGCACAGTTTCTGAAATCTGATCCATGCTAAAAGTTTCACATGAGTTGGCGATTTAGGCTTGGCAAATGGACTCGTATTGGCTTTTCACAACCATTTGGTTTGTGGCAGCAGCCACTCCTGGTGCAGACACAATGCTTTTGCTCACCACTTCAATTTCAACCGGATGGAAATCAGCCATTCCGATTTCGCTTGGAATCTCAGCGGCGAAAATTGTGCTGTTGACCGCTGCCTTCTTTGGGCTTTCAACTTTGCTATCGGCAGTGCCTCAGCTATTTGTGATTCTTAAGCTATTTGGCTGCGCATTTCTTCTTTGGCGTGCTTACAAACTGTGGAGTGAAGGCAATTTGCCACGACAAAAATCGGGAACTAAATTCTTGGCCAATTTTTCTCTCGCATTCTCAGTTGGAGTCAGCAATCCTCAAGCATTGCTTTTCTATGTTGCGGTTATTCCACAGGTAAGTCAGAGCACAAATCCCATATGGCTCAACGCAATCATCTTCTTCGGTTTCAGCTTGATCAGCGCGTTCTATATCGCGCTAGCAAAACCGATTGATCGATTTATCGCGAGGGACGAAAACCAGCGAATTGTGAATCGAATAATCGCCGTGATTTTTGTGATTCTGGCTGTAGTGGTTGCGTTACGTTAGCCTGAACTCATGAAGTTGAACAGCGACGTTACAACCCTCATCGCACTTTTTGCGATCGTGAACCCAATCACTGCAATTCCGGTTTTCTTGGCAATTGCCAACGGGATGGGCTTGAAGCAACGCAGGCGCCTCGCATTCAAGACCGCACTCATCTCTGGTGTGACTCTGTTTATCGCCTATTTCTTGGGCGACATCATTTTGAAATCACTCAGCATCGACCTAAACGCATTTCGCATCGCCGGCTCGGCCGTGATTGCTGCCTTCGGTTGGAAGATGGCCATGGGCCGCGGCTTCGAAAAGCCTTCTGGCCCAGTTAGCGGTGCGGCCGTGGTGCCCCTAGCTATTCCGCTTATGGCAGGGCCAGGCGCGATTGCAACCGTTATTGCGCTCGGCAACTCAGAGGTTGGCTTTGCCCGAGTCGCCAACCTCGTGATCATCTTGGCGCTGACCGCGATGACATTTTTCTTCTTGCTTGCAGCGGCACCTATCGAAAAGTTGCTCGGCGAGACAGGGCTGATGGTAGTCAGCCGCATCCTTGGGTTGCTGCTTATTGCAATCTCGGTGTCGACGATTTTGGCTGCACTAGCCGCGGCATTCCCGGGGCTAGCCGCCTAAAACCTAGTTGTTGCCAGTTAGCAACGGAGCGAGAACTCCCGAGAATACCTGCCAAGCAAGACCGGTCTTAGCTACCAAGCTGAGCGTGATGTATGAACGCTCGCCCTGCAGGTAACTAGCCCACTTGCCGATTTGGCGATATTGCATGAACTGGTTGAACGCGAAGGTGTTGAACGCAACGAAGATCGAGACCATGATGCCGATAACGAAACCAGGAACCTGAGCTTCGTTGGTTGAACCCGGCTGAATAGTCATCAAGAACACGCTGAACCAAGGAACGATTCCAACCATCGAACCGAAAATAAACGGCAGCAACTTCTTGGTGCCAGGCTTTTCATACTTCTCTTGCAACGCACCGAAGAGAATCATCGCTGCGTTTAGCGCGAAGATCGCGAATAGCGCGTTGATGTCTGTCACGCCGGTCAGTTGCGCAATCAAGAAAATCATGATTGATGCGCTGAGTGAATACTCTGTCCATCTGAAGTAGTTGTGGTTCGCTAGCAAACCGTTCTTGTAGCGGTTGAAGAAGTATGGGCTCGACACCGCGAAGTGAAAGAGCGCGCTTAGACCCAAGAAGCCGACCAAGCCATAGCCCATGTTCACATCGAAAAGGTGAACGCGCTCTGGTGGAATCGGAGAACCCGGAGGGCCTGCCATGTAGTCGGCGGTCACTGGAAAGTTTGCTTGGGCATCGAGTGCCGCAATGATGAAAAGCATTGCAATTGCCTGGATGGCGTGCGCCGAACCAGCAACGATGTTGTAAACGCGCAGACGCTTGATCTGGGTCTCGGTGTCGCGAATTTTCTTAGCCATGGTCTCCCCTTTGAGTGAGTGCTTATTTGCAGTTTAGGCTTGAAGTCGACCGAAAGGACTCTGCATGGCCGAAAAGAAGGCAGGCGGTTTTACCGCCGAAGAGCGCGCGGCTATGCGCGAACGCGCTCGTGAACTCAAGGCGAATGCAAGCAAAGAGCTTACCCTCAAAGAGGTGCAGGCAGCATTCAAGAAAATGAGCGCAGACGACCGCGCCATCGCAGAGAAACTGCACGCACTGGTGGGCAAGGCAGCCCCACAGCTATGGGCCAAGACTTGGTATGGCATGCCGGCTTGGGCGAACGCCGACGGCAAGACCGTGTTGTTCTTTCAAGATGCAGGCAAGTTCAAGACCCGCTATGCGACCATCGGCTTCAGCGATAGCGCCAAGCTCGATGAAGGCAGCCTGTGGCCAACCTCATTCGCAATTCTCAAGTGGACTGGCGCAGTAGAAAAAGAACTGACCGCACTGATCAAGAAGGCTGGCAATTAGATGGCATACAAGGTTGATTTCAAGGATGTCTCGACCATCGGACTCGAGTCTTCACCATTTGCCGAAGCCCTGGCTGGACTTCGCGCGAACGAGGCTCGTTATTTCAAGAATCACTACGACGTTGACTTCGTAACCAAGCCGGCCGACAAGGCAGCGAAGCTGGTCAAGTATGTTGCCAAGGTTCTGCAAGAACGCGACATCGTGATCGCATCAAAGCCGCTTGAAGCAACCGAAATGATGCTCGGCACAGTTCGCTGGACATACGTGTTCTTTGAAAGCGGTCTTGCGGTGAATGTTTTGTATGACACCGAGCCTGGCGGAAAGCGAGCCGTTGGTTTCAAACTCTCGATGGGCATGCCGATTCCTGACGAGTTGGCAACCAAGTTCAAGTTCGCCCGCCAGAAGTCAAAGCTAGCCGGCGAAATTCGCGGCTCTTATTTTGTCGTCAAGGGCGAGTACTAAAACTTTTCCACAGATTATTTCTTGACCAACTTTTCGGTCAATCTCTTTGCCATTCTTGCCGCAGGTATCGTGGCTGCGCGGCGATGCCCGCTTAAAAAGAAAAGACCCGCACAAACGGGTCTTTCTTTTGAGCTCCCCTAGGGGCTGGCTCTTGGACACTTATCTATCCAAAGGTCTGGAACCTAAGGAAATAGTAAAGGCAATCCTCGCTCTGTGCAAGGAAGTCCTGGAGTGCAGTTCCGTAAGTACGCAGTACTGATCGGGAGGTGGAAATCGTGAAAATTGCGATTGCCATCATGAAAGTAATCATCAGCATCGCTTCGTTGCTGTTGATTATTTTCGGCAAGTAATGCCGGCGCAAACCTCAGCCGAAAGTCTGAGGTTTGTGTCGGCATTCATCCGTGCTTTAGTCGGCACGCAGCATCAGCATGAACTGACCGCCGCCGGGGTTGATCTGAGTCGAGAACGAGATGTCTGGCGCGAAGCGGCTTAGGCGATCGAGCAACCATTCGCTTGCCTGCTCGGCATCAGCCTCAGTTGAACAGCGGGCAACAAGCTCGCGGCCACCCTTGCGCGACAGGCGCTCTACGGTCTCAACAATCGGTGCCGGTTCGGCAACAAGCAACTCCGGTGCCCAAGCAACCACAGGGGCAATCTTGCCCTTCATCGTGTTGCACATGCGGTGAGCAAGCCTCTCGCCACCAGATGCACCTTTCTTTGCCTTCGCCAACGCGAAGCTATCGGTGCTCGGCCCGAGGTCTGAGTTCACCGACGCGTCAGGGTCAACCGGCTTGTCGCACAACCAGCAGATCCAGTTGTCGCGTTCGCCGATTTCGTTTAAGTCGCTCATGCTTCGACCCTAGTTCTTCGGCCAGCCGCCAGGCGGGCCAACAATAAGTAGTGCGGCGAAGATCGCCGAAACCACGGCGAGCATTGTGATCGCGAGAAGGGCAGGTCGATTTAGAAACCAGCGAAACAGTCGGTCGAACCAATTGTTGTCGCGCGGGTCGCCGTGAGTCTCGAGTCGCCAGGCACCTTCGAGCAAGTTGCGGTTCTCAACGTTGCGTTCGAACGGCAAAGTCGCAAACGGGATGATCGCCAAGAAAACACCAAGCACAATGCGACCCCAGTGCCAACGCTGGTTCACCCCAACGAGCGATGCGATCACCGCATAGCCCAAGAACATTGCGCCGTGAATGCCACCGATGGTCGTGAGCAGTGCCTGCGGCAAACCGAGAAGTGCCCGAAACGCCAAGCCACCGAGCAGCAGACTCCAGGTGAGTGCCTCGCCGAAGGCGAAGGCAAGAAAGGCTTTGCGCGGGCTCGAAAAGATTCCCCCGGTGGTTTTCGTAGTCATAATTAGAGTCTATGAGCGAGCGCATCCGTGTTGTATTTCTGAGCTTCTATATCGAAGCCTGGGATGCGCTAGCCGATATCTACCGCAAAATGCTGACCGACCCGCGCTTCGAACCGATTGTCGTGAGCATTCCGCGCCGCCTGACCGGCGAGACCGACTATTCGGGCGAAGAGCGCGTGAGCGAGTTTTATGACGCCCAGGGCATCGAGCACCTGCGTTTCGACTTCGCCGATTCGACCGTGGGCACGGCCAAGTTGCGCGAACTATCGCCCGACTATGTGTTTCTGAACTACCCGTGGCAGCGCAACTACCAGCCGGGCTACCGAGCCGAGGTTCTCAGCGAGTTCACCAAGGTCTGCCAGGTTCCCTACTATTCGTTCGCACTAGTCAACGAGCCCGGCGACGACGGCGTCGCGCCATACCTCTATACCCAACGCTCGCACCAACTTTCGTCGCTGATTTTCACACAGGATGCCGCCGTGGTCGATGCGTTTGCCAAGACTTCGCGCGGCAACAAGCACGTGCACCTAACCGGTTCGCCAAAGATTGACTCTTTAGTTGCCAATAGTGTTGGCGCAAAGCGCGATCGCTACACGATGGTCTGGGCACCGCATCACAGCTACTCGCCGCACTGGTTGAACTTCGGAACATTCGCTTCAATGCACAAAGATATGTTGCACTTCGCAGAGACTCACCAAGACATCGACATCGTCATGCGACCGCACCCGTTCATGTTTGGCACTCTCGTCGAACGCGAAGTTGTGAACAAAGCCGAACTCGACGATTGGCTTTTTGCATTCAATGCTTTGCCAAACACGTCAATTGAAACCGGTGGCGATTTCGGCCACCTCTTCAAATCTTGCGACCTCTTGCTCACCGATGGCATTTCATTCATCGGCGAATATCCGTTGATTGCAAACAAGCCAGCTGTGTTTCTAGAAAACAAAGATCACTGGGCATTCTCACCGATTGGCGAAATTGCCGTCAAGGCAAACTGGCGAATCGATTCTTTTGCGCAATTCGTCGAGCGCTTCGACGACATCCGTGAAAATCACCTCGGCGACTATTCAGAGGCAATCGAGAAGTTGCGCCACGCGGCTAGCCCTTATCCGGGTGAAGCCGCAGAGCGAATCATCGAGATTGTTGCGAGCGACCACGCGGCTCAGAGCCCATTGGTTGACAAGTCACAGATCACAGAGCTGGCCTGGGAATTCGGGCCAGACAAAGAGCCGCTAGTCGACTAGTTCGGCAACCTCTGTTTTGTTGGCCTTGAATACGGCCGGCGCAAGCACCGTAATGATTACTAGGCAAACCACGCCGGCAAAACCTAAGACCATGCGAATTCCGAAGGCTCCAATCAAAATGCCCGCGATGCCCATGCCAAGCACCGACGCGGTTGAGAACAAGGCGCCAACCGAGGCCATGACTCGTCCGCGAGTTGCCTCTTCGGTGCGGTTCATGATGAGTGAAACGCCATAGGCATTTAGGGCGGCGTTGAACACACCGGCGATAAACCAAGCCACAGCGACAACGGCCCAATGCCAGGCGAATGCCAAGCCCAGGGTAATTGCAGAGAGCACAAGCAGGGCCAAGACCACGATTGGTGCGTGGCGCTTTTCAGGCACCTTCATCACGGATGTCGCTACCGCACCCAAGACCGAACCGAGTGCAAAGGTTGCCGAGACGATTCCATATGTGAATGCATCTGCGTGAAGAATGTTCATCACCAAGAAGACTTCGCCGATGTTGATCACACTGACGGCGAGAATGATCATCGCAATCAAAATCACGAGTGCGCGAACAAGCGGATTAGTCATGATGGTTTTCAAACCATCGAGCGCGCGCATCTTTTCACCTTCTTCGTGCGGCTGCGGTTTGCGATTGATTCGCAAAGCAACAATCGCAGCGGCAAGAATCAGAAACGAAATTGCATCGATGCGAAATGGCCACGCATAAGAGTTCGTGCTAGAAACCAAGAAACCAGCGACACCCGGGCCGAGCATTGCGCCGAGTGAAGAACCGGTTTGCATCAAGCCGTTCACACGCGGCAAATCTTCTGGTGTTGCATAAACCGGAAGAGTCGCATTGAACGCTGCACCCACCGGTGTTCCGCAGGTGGCTGTGATTGCTAAGAACACAAGCGCCCAAACAAAACCCAGGTCTAGCGAAATCATGAAAGTGCTCAGACCCATGACGGTTAGCAAAATCGGAATCAACTTGCCAGAGCTAAAGCGGTCGGCAAGCACGCCACCATATGGAGCAGCGAGAATTGTTGGCAAGATCATGGCGAGCATGATTGCCGAAACACCGTTTGGTCCGAATTCATCTTTGTAACGCAGCACGACAGTGAAGGTCGTGAGGGTGCTGCCCATCCAAGAAATGGCGCCAGCAGCGGCAAGCAGACGAAGTTTGGTCCAGTTAGTTTGCATTCTGCAAGCCTAAAACGCGCAAAACGAAAAGCCCCTCGAATCGAGAGGCTTTCGTTTATAGCTTTGGGTTACTTAGAACCGCACTGGCAGCCAGCGCCGCACTTGCAGTCTTCGCCCATCGAGCAATTAGGGTTGTCGCACATATTCAACACCTCCTATACATTCACTATCTCACTTAATGCGCCAATTTGTGCCAGAGAATTGCCTTATGAAATCAGCACTTCTCGTAGTCGACGTTCAGCGCAACATGGTTGAGGGGCCTTGGTCGGTTCCTCATTCTGAAGCCTTTCTAGCCAAATTTGAGGCCCGCATTTCAAAGGCCCGACAGGATGGCTGGCCGGTGATCTTCGTGCAGAACGATGGCCCAGAGGGTGATGTCGATGAGCCTGGCAGTGAAGGGTGGCAGCTTTGGTTCACACCAGAGGCTGGCGAGCGCGTGGTGCGCAAGTCCACCCAGAACGTTTTCGAGTCGAACCCAAGCTTGGCTGCAGAGTTGGCTGCCGATGGAATCGAGGCCGTCGAACTGATTGGCATGCAATCTGAATATTGCGTTCAGGCAAGTGCTCGCGGAGCAAAGGCTGAAGGCTTCAAGGTTTCGATTCAGCCAGACCTGCACGCAACTTTTCACGATGGAACTCCGGCAACTAACTTGCCTGGTGCAACATATGAAGTTTCGGCAACCGAACTAGCCGCGAAAGTGCACGCTGGCCTCGTCGAAGACGGAACCCTCGACTAGCGAGGTCGAAGCGTGACGTTCGGCAGTTCTGGTGCGCCTATCCAACCGCCGATGTTGTCTTCGAAATCACCAAAGCGATCATCACGAGCATTCCACTCGGCGCGCGCTTCGACTATTTCTGCGTGAGTGCGAGCGATGAAGTTCCACCACATGACGATTGGTTCACTAAACGGTTCACCACCGAGCAGCAGCACGATTAGTTCTTCGCCCTCGGCTGCATCGATTTTTGCAGTCGACTGACCAACCTCAAGAATTTGCATTTGGCTCTTGCCGATAGCTTCACCGGAAATCGCGGCAGAAGATTGCACCACCAAAAACGCGTGCTCGAACGCAGGGTTGAGTTCAACTTCAACCGAACCTCCGGCAGCAACACGAAGTTCTGCCGCAACCAACTTCGAAAAGACCCGCGCGGGCGAAGTGGCACCCATGAAGTCGCCAATCAGCACGCGCGCACTTAGCGAACCGTTCTGCACGAGCGGCAGTGCATCCAAGTGTTGAAAGCTCGAGGCATTGTGTCGGGCTGAGTCTGGCAAGGCCAGCCACAGCTGAACAGCGTGCAACTGACCCTCTTGCTTTGTCGATAGCTCGCTGTGTGCGATGCCGTGACCTGCGGTCATGATGTTGAGTTGACCAGGCTTGATGAGCTGCACCGAACCTACGCTGTCGCGGTGCTCGACCTCACCATCGAGCAACCAGGTGACGGTTTGCAAACCCATGTGAGGGTGCTTGGCGACGACCATCGAATCGGTTTGGTCGCTTGGCCCGAAGTGATCGACGAAACACCAGGCCGAGACGGTCTTTCGTTTGGCATTCGGCAGCGTGCGCATCACGTCGACTCCGGTGCGTGTGCTGACCTTCACAGGTCTTGGGTCAAGAATCATCGATGCTCGCTGCTAGTTGAAATGTGGCGTTTAGACTCACCTTATGTCTAAAACTGCGGGTCGAGGTTGGTTATTCCTCTATCTCGCACTCGGCCTAATCTGGGGCTCGAGCTTCTTTCTGGTTCACGAAGTGCTGCACGCGTTTCCTGCAATCGGCATGGCCTTTTGGCGCTGTCTGCTTGGATCGCTCACTATGTTGATCATCGTGCTGGCTAGTCGCACTCGTGCAAATTTGAATCTCAAAACCGTGATGCTAATCGGTGCAGGCGGCATGTTTATGAACGGCATTCCATGGATGCTCTTCGGCTACGCACAGTCGCACGTAACTTCTATTTTGGCCAGCATCATCAACGGAGCAACTCCGATCATGACTCTGCTCGCGCTAATGACCATTTTTCGCAGTGAGAAAACTAAGCCCCACGTGATCGTAGGAATTCTGATTGGTGCCGTTGGTCTCATGATTGCGCTGGCCGCATGGCAGGGCTTCGGCGAAAATGACCCGCTTTCAATTTTGGCTCTTGTCGGCGCAATTGCTTGCTACGGCATCGGCGGCCCTTACATTCGTCGCTTCGTCACCCCGCTCGGCATGCCAAACACCGTGACCTCTTTCGTGCAGCTCGGAGTATCTGCGCTGTTCGTGCTTCCGTTCTACGTTTTCACCGGACCTCTGTTTGTCGGCGAGGTCACAGCTTCGATTGCCTGGGCCATGCTTGCCCTGGGCGCCGTCGGCAGCGGGTCCGCCGCCGGCCGCCTCCCCGACGTCCTCGTGCTGCCCGGCACGCACTCCAAGTGGGCGCGCGTGAAGGCCGGCATGACGGGCCAGCACAAGCAGGCGCTGACCTCGTTCTACTCGCCCGAGAAGGCCTTCCTGTTCGTCA
>ERZ650308.1274-NODE-1274-length-13138-cov-14.853168_pt1 | contig 13138 bp, 12 predicted proteins | sample MGYA00376244_ERZ650308 | MGnify/ENA primary metagenome ERZ650308 (study PRJEB26733, sample SAMN07839295) | wastewater metagenome | biome: small river; feature: stream; material: water | place: USA: North Carolina | collected 2016-04-26 ...
GAGCCCGCATGACAGACATCTACCAAAGCCCCGGTGACCGGTTGCGATTTGAAATTCTCCTGAAGTCATTGACCGAAGGCAGTATCAACCTCGCCGTCATGAGCCAACATGACAAGGTACTGGATTACTACGGTAATTTGTTTGAAGAACGCCTGCGCTCGAAAGGCGAAACACACATCGAATGGTGTAGCTCGACCAACTCGGAATTGTTGGTCAACAAGTTCAACGAGATCTTGTCTGAGATCACGCTGGATCAAGCCTTAGAAAAAGACAAGAAACACGCACCGCGCCGCTTTTTGCTATTCCGCGATTCGATCTTGATGCAAGACTTTGAGCTGCAACTGTTGGCGCGTTTGGTCAATGGTTTTCCAGCCGGCAACATCAGCGTGATTTTGCTCATCAACAGTGCCGACAGTTACGAGAAAAAGCTAGAAGCCTTCGGCAAGAACTTGTTGAAATGGGACGTCGAAACCGAAGCCGGTGAGCCCAAGAAAAAACTCACCGACTGGGTGGCCACGGAACCCGAGCCCACCTTGATTGAACCGTCCTTTTTGCCAGAGCCACCGACGCTCAGCGATGAGGTGACACCGGTTTCTAAACTGTTGAACCTCCCCACCAAAACCGCATGGCGTGTGCCAGGCTTTGGTAAAAAACAAGAGCCGCAGTTGGCAACCGAGCCTTTGCCAGCTTTTGTGCCGCCACCTTTGCCCGCTGCAACTGTCGCAGCTGCAACTGTCGCAGCTGTGGCCGCGCCACCCGTTGCTTCGGCTGTGCCCTTTCCAGCCGACACCTCCCGTGAGCCCACCTTGAGCATGCCAACGCCGTTGGCCGCGACGGCGGCCAGCGATGCAGATGTGTTCAAACGTCCCGCACCCAAGTCGCGTGCGGGTTGGATTTTGTTGGTCTTGCTCATGTCGATGGCTGTGTTCGGTTGGATGTACAAAGACACGCTGCTTGAAGAAGCCGAGCTGTTGAAAAAATATGTGCTGCGCGGCACGCCCGCTGTGCCAGCCCCCGATGAAGCCGCGAGTGCGGCTGCTGCTGCCAGTGCTGAGGCTTTGGCCGCGGCCGAGTTAGCTGCGTCGATGGCCAGCGAAGCCGCCCGTGTGGCCAGCCAAGCCGAAGACGTGGCTTCTGCGGCCAGCGCCGCAGCCTCATCGGCTGTTGCGCCGGTTGCTGCTGCAACGGTTGCGGCGGTGGCAGCGTCGGAGCCTGCGGTGGTGGCCTCTGCGGAGACGAAGCCTAAGAAAGCATCAGACAAAGCCGACGTGAAAACGGAGTCTAAAGCCGAAGCCAAACCAGAGGCCAACTCTGACGAGGCGTGGGTGAACCAATTGCCCGCCAATGGCTATGTGGTGCAGCTCGCAGCGATGGACACGGTGGAAGAAATGCGTAGCTTTCAGCGCAGCAATGCGGCTTATGCCAAGGCCCGTGTCATGCGCGCCCGTCACAAAGACACAGGCAAGCGCTATGCGATTTTGGTGGCGGGCCCTTTTGAAACCAAGGCTCAAGCCGATGCTTTCATGCAGTCCAGCCCTTTGCTGGCCAAAGGCTGGTTGCGCAGCAGCAAGTCGATGAAAACCCAATTTACGAAGTCCTGATGCGCCTGCGAGGAACGAGCTTATGAGCCAAGAACACGATAAAACACAGCCTCAAGATGTCGCACCGGTCGATGGGATTGATCCTCAGCCCGCGCCGTTTGAACCTGGTTATCAGCCTGAAACCTTGCCCCACATCTCGGTCCCAGACTTGCCCGACGATGCACAAGGTTTGAGTGCTGAGGCATTGGCACAGGTGCCAACCTTGACTGAGCAGGTCGATGCACCGGCTGCTTCAGAGCCTGCGCCAGAGGCCGCTGCCCCCACCGTAGAGGCGGTGGCGCAACCGCAAGCCCCAGAAACAGAGAGCCCAGAGGCTGTTGTGGCCATTCAAGACGCGCCAGTTCAAGCCGATACATGGGTTGAAGAGCTGCACGTCCGCATGGGCAAGCTCACGGACGACATCCAAACACTCAATGTTCGGCTAGACCGACTTGATGAACAAAATAAGGCAAAGGCTTGACATGGCTGAAGAACAAAACACCACGGAAGATGCGGCAGCGCCTGCCGAAGCCATCGTTGATGTCGAGACAACGGCTGATCGTTTGACCGAAATTGCTTCGCAATCGCTGGACACCAGCGAGGTGGCACGTCAGATTGAAGAGTTGACATCGGTGGTGCTTGACTCCGCCGAGGTGTCGACACGTTCCGCATCCATTGCGGCCGACGTGAGCGCCACCATGCGCGCTGTGGTGTCCAAGATTCAAGAGAACAACCGCCGCAACGTGATGCATTCGCGCATCATGCTGGGCGCTTTTTGCGCGTGTTTGCTGATTGCCATGGGTGTGTTCTTTGCCATCACTTTGAAGATGACCAAATCCATCAAAGAGCTCGACACCATGGTGTATGCCATGGCCAAGCGGGTGATTGAGGTGGATGCCAGTCTGACAGCCATTGGCAAGACCAACTCTGATTTTTCTGAAATCACCGAAAAACAAGAAGAAGTCATCACCACCCAAACCCAAGTGGCCAAACGCTTGGAAGAAATTGGCAAGAGCATGGCCGCCATGCCCGCCGTGGTGGCGGTGGAAGCCAACAAGTCCAGCGACCTCAAGTTCAAAGACATGCAAAAGCAGTTGACGGGTTTGGAGAGCAAGCTTCAGTCGTTTGACTCCAAGTTGCAATCGGTGGCTGAGAAAGCATCTTCACGCGCACCAGCCCCTGCACCGGCTGCGTCGCAAGGCCCCAGCACACAAGTGTTGCTGACCGAAATTCAAAAAATCAAGTCTGACTTGAATGCCGCGGTGCAAGTGCGTGAACGCACGCAAACCGCAGCAGAAGCGACTGCGATCAAGAACATCGAGAAGACCGTGGACAAAGCGGCTGCGGCTGCAGGCGATGCACAGAAAGCGGCTGACAAAGCCGCCCAATCTGCCAAGGCCGCGGCTGATGCACAAAAGGCCGCTGCTGCGTCCGAGAAGGCCTCTGCGGCTGAGCGTTTGGCGCAGCAAAAAGCAGCCGCTGAGCGTGCGGTGGCCATGCGCATGCAGCCTGAAAAGCCAGAAAAATCAGCCGAGCAAATCGCCGCTGAACGTGCGGCCGCTGAAAGAGCTGCTGCCGCCCGTGCTGCCAAAGCTGCAGCCGACAAGGCCGCTGCAGACAAAGCCGCAGCCGCTGAGCGTGCAGCTGAGAAAGCCCGTGCGGCCTCTGCCGCCGCCGCTGCGACTCAACCCGTCATCGTGCGCGAGAAGCCCATTCAATACCCACGCGCCGCGGATTGATCAATCAAGCGGGCTGGACTGCGAAGCTGTTGGCACGGCTGAGTGGCCAGTCGCTGAACACGGCAGGCAACACGCTGACATCGCTTTGCAGCAGGGCATCCGGCGCGATGGTGTCCACCAACTCTGACAAATGTAATGTTTGTGTTTCGCTCACGCGACGCATGATGTGGCGTGGTGTGAAGTCGTGCGGTGTTTGCAGGCCCGAGGCTTCCATCAACTCTTGCAAGGCTTCCAGCGTGTGTGAATGAAAGTTGTGCACGCGCTCCGCTTTGCTAGGGACGACCAACGCCATTTGACGTTTGGGGTCTTGGGTGGTGACGCCTGTGGGGCAGTTGCCGGTGTGGCAGGTTTGCGCCTGAATACAACCCAATGCAAACATGAACCCGCGTGCGCTGTTGCACCAGTCGGCACCGAGGGCCAAGGTGCGTGCCATGTCAAAGGCACTCACAATTTTGCCGCTGGCGCCCACGCGAATGGTGTCACGCAAGCCTGCGCCCACCAAGGTGTTGTGGACCAAGCGCAAGGCCTCTTGCAGGGGCATGCCCATGTGGTCAGAAAACTCCAACGGTGCAGCGCCTGTGCCGCCTTCAGCGCCATCGACCACGATGAAGTCGGGTTGAATGCCGCTTTCCAACATGCCTTTGACAATGGCAAACCATTCCCATGGATGACCAATGCACAGCTTGATGCCGACGGGCTTGCCGCCGCTCAAGGTGCGCAGTTGTTGGATGAAGGCCATCAACTCCAACGGAGTTGAAAAGCTGCTGTGCGTGGCAGGCGACACGCAGTCTTGGCCCACCATCACACCGCGTGCTTCGGCAATTTCTTCGGTCACTTTGGGGCCGGGCAAGACGCCGCCGTGGCCGGGCTTGGCACCTTGGCTGAGCTTGATCTCCACCATCTTCACCTGAGGCGAGCTGACGTTTTCTACAAAACGCTCGGGGCTGAAATGACCCGCCGCATCACGGCAGCCAAAGTAGCCTGAGCCAACTTCCCAAATCAAATCGCCACCGTGTGTGCGGTGGTGACGCGAGATCGAGCCTTCGCCGGTGTCGTGTGCAAAACCACCCAGTTTGGCGCCTTGGTTGAGGGCCAAGACCGCATTGGCGCTCAAGGCGCCAAAGCTCATGGCCGACACGTTGAACAGGCTGATGTCGTAGGGTTGTGTGCAGGCTTGGCCGCCCACTTTCACGCGAAAGTCGTGACCGGCCAACTTGGTGGGGGCGATGGAGTGGTTGATCCACTCATACCCAATGGCGCGTACATCCAGCTGTGTGCCGAAGGGGCGTTTGTCTGAAGCGCCTTTGGCGCGCGAGTACACCAAGGTGCGTTGGGCGCGAGAGAAGGGTGAGGCCTCGGTTTCTGACTCTAAAAAGTATTGGCGAATTTCAGGTCGAATGGTTTCGAGCATGAAGCGCAAATGCCCAATGATGGGGTAGTTGCGCAAGATCGCATGGTGCGATTGCTGCAAGTCGTACAGGCCGATGACGCTGAGACATAAAAACAGCGCGGGCCACCAACCACTCAGCCCCATCACACCTGCACCAAGCAGTGTGAAGATCAGCAAAACCACCGAGGCCATGAACGCTGTGTAGCGCACTGGATAAATCTGATTGAGTTTGTCCAGCATGCGAGGTGCTCCTTGGGCTAAATGGTGTTTATCGTGGGTTCGTCAGTTTGGCAGCGAGTTTAGATTGCGCCAAGGCCGAGACTTCGGCGCGCAAGCGTGCAGAGGACAGTTGTTGGTCCGCGGCATGTTGCACATCAGAGAGGTGCGACAAGATCGTGCCGCGCAAGTCGTGCAAGTCTTGGTCAAGCTTGTGCAAACGCTCTTGCAACTCGCGTTGCAAGGCCATGCGCTGAGTGAGCAAATTCACTTCAGCTGCAATGGTGCGCCATGTTTGTGTGAGCTCATCACTCGGGGCGACGCGCAGTTGTTCAAACAACTCATGGATGAGTGGATCGAAAATGGGCGAGGTGTTATCGCGCGCGTCTGGGGTTTCGGTCAACGTTGGCACGTTTTCGGGCACCGCCGCAGCTTGTGCTGGTCGGGCTGCTGGCGCAGGGGCTGCTGCCGACTGCGTGTGAGATTGCAAGATCGCATTGACCTGGCCCCACCCCTCTTCAGGCGAGTACTGCTTGAGTCCTTTGAAGGACAAGAATTGTGGTTCGGAGCTCATTTACTCATCACACCCATGGACATGCGTTTGAGGAATTGCGGGATGCCCATCGACGCAATTTGCGTGGTCTGTTGCGCCTGCTTTGTGGGCATCTCGTCGGGACGGACTTTTTGCATGCGGTGGCGGCCCAAGATGGAGTATTGGCTAGACAGCGTGCTGGATGTGGCCAACAAGTTGTTGCGCTTCACGCCTGCAGCAGGGCTATCAAATGCCGAGGCTGTGTTGCCGCGCATGGCAGGTTGTGTGACGCGGGTGTTGCTGGTGGTTTGGCGCATGCCTTGTGCTGATTCGCGCATTTCACGCGCGGCACACACCGATTGACCAAACTCGTTGAACGACGCACCGCAAGCGTCTTGCAAGTCCATCAAATAGCCGCGCTCAAACATTTCGCGCGCGGTTTGCGCTTCCAAGATCGGGGGGGCGAGCATGAAGCTGACAGGAAAGCGCTGTTTCGAGAACACATCACTTTTGAGCTGATCCGCCTGCACGCGCGTCGGGCAAACCAGCAACGTGGGTGGTGTGTGGATGGCCGAGTCGAACACCCAACGGTGACGGCTCAAGAAACCAGCTGTCGCAGCCAGTTCAATTTCAGAGACCGAGGTGGGGACGATCACCAAGTCGTATTCAAACATCAGCTCGCCTGCGATGGAGTCGGTCCAGGTCAAGTCGCAAATCACCACTTCTGTGCTGCTGGCTGCGCGGCGCAGGTGCAAGCGGGCATCCAAGATGGGGCGGTTGCCGCCTTGGTCGAGCGGCAAGATGTGGTGTTGCACCACCACGCCAATATTAGGGGCGCGTGTCAGCCAAGTGCTAGACGAGCCGTGTGTGTCAAAGTCAATCATCGTGACCGTTTGGCCTTGGCGACGCAAATAAGCAGCCAAGTTCGCTGAAACGGTGCTTTTGCCCACGCCACCTTTTTGACTGGTGACCAAAATTTTGAATGTCGACATCTTTTTTATCCTTCGCGCTGGCGCTCAGCGCTGTATTTTTTTATGGAACACCCGCAATTTCTAACGGGGGGATTGAATTTACATGGGGGCCACCACACTGGTCAATGCGCCATTTAGCCGACAAATACAAGATAAATGGGGCGCCTTTACCTGAATTGAATACTTTTAGGCTTATCCATATAATTAAAAGAATCAAAATTAAGAAGATTACCTATGTTGTTGATTTTTAAAAAGAATATGCAAAGTGTCAAAAAAAACAACACTTCGGGCGGGAAGTGCTATCCGTTAAAATTGGAAGGTTAATTTCTACAAATTGAAAGTCCTCATGTCCAAACGTCTTTTTGCTCTCTTGTCCATCGTGTCAGTTGCTTTGTTGACTGCTTGCAGTTCAACCAAACTGGACAACGTGTCTGATGCCAAAGCATCTTCTTCGGTTGCTTCCGTGGCCGCCGATCACTTGAACCCCAACAGCCTGATCTCTAAAGAGCGCAGCGTGTACTTCGACTTTGATAAGTTTGATATCAAAGCTAACCAAGCTGCTGTGGTTGAGCGTCAAGGCAAATACTTGGCTGCCAACGCTGCTTTGAAAATTCGTGCCGAAGGCAATGCCGACGAGCGCGGTGGCCGCGAATACAACTTGGCTCTGGGCCAAAAGCGTGCTGAAGCTGTGGTGCGTGGTTTGAAAGCCTACGGCGTGAAAGACGGCCAAGTTGAACCCGTTAGCTTTGGTAGCGAAAAGCCTTTGGCCGCAGGTCATGACGAAGCTGCTTGGGCACAAAACCGCCGCGTTGACTTGGCTTACCCAAGCAAGTAATTCGTTGATTCATCGCTGCGGTTGATGCAACTCAACAGCGAAGTCATCACAACACCACCGCGGGCCTCGGCCACGGTGGTGTTGTTACGTGACGTTCCCCAAAAAGGCCTGGAAGTCTTTTTGCTGCGCCGCCACACGGCCTCGGCTGTGTTGGGTGGTGCTTATGTTTTTCCGGGTGGCAAATTAGACGAGGCCGATTGCACGCCTGATTTGCATGCCCATCTCGACGCCTCGCCGCAAGCACTGCACAGTGCCTTGGGTGAGCCCGATTTAGACGTGCACACGGCCGCAGGCTTGTATGTAGCTGCCGTGCGCGAAGTGTTGGAAGAGTGTGGCGTGTTGTATGCCCGCTTGCACGACAGCCAAGCCTTGGCGCATGACGCTGCGCAACGCCAACATTGGCAACACGCACTGCATGGCGGTCAAGCGTTTGTCGACGTGTTGCAAAGTGCAGGTTTGCGTGTGGACACGCAGCACTTGGCACCTTGGTCGCGTTGGATCACGCCGCTGCAACCCTCAGTGACCAACAAGCGGTTTGACACCCGTTTTTTTATTGCGGTATTGCCGCCGGGGCAACACCCCATACACGACAACATCGAAGCCATCGACAGCGTGTGGCTCAGCCCGCGTGAGGCCTTGGACCGCTACTGGGCCGGCGGCCTGCCGCTGGCGCCGCCACAAATCATGACCCTGGTGTCGTTGCTGTCACACAGTTGTACAACGGATGTGTTGAACTGTGCCAAACAGCAAACGCCTGCGTTGATTCTTCCTGAACCGTTTGATGACGAAGGCGTGCGCACCCTGTGCTACCCCGGTGACCCGCGTCACTCGGTGGCGCAACGTGCCATGCCTGGACCTACCCGTTTGCGTTTTGTGGCGGGTCGTTTTGAGCCCGTCGGTGGTTTTGAGGATTTTTTATGAACCCGATGTCAGCCTTTGATTTACAGGGCAAAAAAGGTTTGGTGCTTGGCCTCGCCAACGACCGCAGCATTGCATGGGGTTGTGCCCGCCAAGCGCAGGCCATGGGGGCCGAGGTGGTGGCGTCTTGCTTGAACGACAAAGCACGCCCGTATGTTGAGCCGCTCACACAGCCGCTGGGTATAGACCTGCAAACTTGCAACATCGAAACACCTGAAGATTTAGAAAAGCTGGTGGCCTGCGCTGTAGCCAAACTGGGTCGCTTGGACTTTGTGATTCATTCGATTGCTTGGGCACCTTTGGCTGATTTGCATGGCCGCGTGGTGGACAGTTCCAGCACGGGCTTTGCTCGGGCCATGGAGGTGTCGTGCCATTCGTTTGCGACCTTGGCCCAGCTGTGTGCCCCACACATGACGCAAGGCGGCAGCATGGTCACCATGTCTTACTTGGGTGCGGATCAAGCTGTGCCGCACTATGGTCTGATGGGGCCGGTGAAGGCCGCTTTGGAATCGCTGGTGCGTTACATGGCGCAAGAGTTGGGCCCACAGGGTGTGCGCGTGCATGCCGTGTCGCCTGGCCCTATCCTCACGCGAGCAGCCTCGGGCATTGAAGCCTTTGATGCGCTCATGCAAAGCAACGTTGCCAAAGCGCCGCTGGGTCGGTTGGTGACCTTGGATGAAATCGCCAACCTCAGCACCTTTTTGTGTACCGATGCCGCCAGTGGCATGACAGGCCAAACGATTTATGTAGACGCCGGCAGCCACGCGGTCAATTGAAGAACACCATGAACGACATCACCGAAACCACGAACGATCCCAACAACGAGTGGCTAGAAAACTACCCTTACGAGAACATCGTGTTGGGGCAGGCAGCGCGCATGGTGCGTACTTTGGCCTTGGCTGACATCCAAGCGTTCGCTGCGGTGTCGGGCGACATCAATCCCGCGCACCTGAACCCTGAGTACGCCAATGCCACCTTGTTTCATGGCGTGATTGGCCACGGCATGTGGGGCGGTGCTTTGATCAGCAGTTTGTTGGGCACGGTGTTTCCAGGCCCAGGCACGATTTACCTCGAACAAAACCTGCACTTCAGTCGCCCCGTGCGGGTTGGCGACACCTTGAACGTGACCGTCACTTGCACGGCCAAAAACGACGAAAAGAAAACCCTGGACCTTGACTGCTTGTTGGTGAACCAAAAAGGCGAGCGTGTGCTTTATGGCATTGCGCGTGTCATGGCCCCGACCGAAAAGTTGCGCATGCCCCGTGTACATGCGCCACACATCAGCTTGTTCGATCCTGAGCAACGCCACGCCAACTTGTTGGCCTTGGGCGCCAAGCTTGAGCCTGTGCGTTGCGGTGTGGTGCATCCGTGTGATGCAGATTCGTTGCAAGGTGCGATGGATGCGCATCATGCAAGTTTGATTCATGCGGTGCTCATTGCCCCAGAGAAAAAATTGCGCGCTTCACCTTTATTGTAAAGGAAATGAATATGCGCTTTTTTTGCAGCTAAAGCGGGTTGTTCAAATTGCTGCAAATGAGCAACATCTTTTAATTGAATCCAGCAATCAATATATGCGACTTCAATATTTTCTAATACTTGCTCCCAATTACAGCCAAGTGTACTAGCTGTCAATAATAAGGCAGAAGCACCCTCCATAAGAGCCGCCAGTAAAATTCGGTTGGCTTCTTTTTCTTCTTTGATTTCATAACGAAAAAGATTGCTCCAGGTGTCTTTGCTTTTTGGCGGAATAGCCAAAGCCTCGGGTATGCGTGTCAAGTCAATTTCAAGGCCTTCAATAGGATCTTTAAAATGCAGTAATTCGGTCTGGTGTTGCAACTCTTTGTGCAACTGAGCAATCCATTGAGTTTGCTCAGTAGGAGGGAAAGGAAGTGCTGTTTTTAGCATATATAAATGTGTCCCCAAATATACGGAATCTCAGCTATTTCTGCAGAATTTCCTGAAAAGTAGCAGCGCTTGAAGGGCTATTTTCGAGCCATGAAAATAAAACGATACCTGCTTTTTCTTTTTTTTAATTGTTTGGCCCTGATTGCTTTGTCGCAAAGTAGCAGTCAAACAACTTTTTACATGCCGCCAATTGCAAACTACCAAAACGTTCAACAGCAAAATCCTGCAGCTTTTAACCCTCAAGACCTCTCTTGGCTTCAAGTCCAAGGAAAATTAAATGCAGCATTTCCCTCCTTGCAAAATTGGTCGCTTGATTTCAAAACCAAACAGCAGCAATTTTACCTCGATCAACATTTTACACTTCAAGGAATCCGGACTTACCAAGAACTACACTGTTTAAGCAACGTTGGCCTTGAACTCAATTCCTATTTAAAAGTGGGCGTCGGCCTAGGTTTTCAGACACTATTACAACCAACCTATTACGGTAAGAAATGGGCTGCTTCAGCGCGCTTTGGTTTACAATTAGAATGCACTTCTCATGATTTTTTAAGCTTTAGCTTTGAATGGAACGCTGCTCAAATTCAAAATACCATGAATTGGGCTTATTTACACGAACTTAGTTCAGCGCTTTGTGTTTTTGCCGATTTAAAATGGGCGCTCAATTTACCTCCTCAACTACAATTTGGTTGTTCTCAACAACTTCAAAAATATCGACTTACTTTTTACGGATGCATACTGCCACAGCGTTATGGGTTTATGCTTGAAAAAAATAGGCAGCAGCTGTTTACATGGGCTATGGGCTTAAATTGGCAAGCCAAAATCGGCACAAGTTTGCAGTGGACAATTCAAATCAAGCACAAATGACAACTTGGCAAACTCATCGTTTTCAATATCTTTTTGTGCTCTGCCTTTTTTCTTTTGCTTGTCGAGCTCAAATAGAACAGCAATTGCTACGCGATGAATGGAAAGAACATCCTTTGGTATTAAACGAGCTTAACTTGTCGCGGCTTCAACAAGAAGGACTGCTAGATTCATGTCAGGCGAAGGCATTACTCGATTTAATGCTTGGTGCACATTTCAAGTCATATTTTCAGTTACAAGGCCTTGCTTGCTTTGATGCCCAGACCTATGAGCAACTGCTTTTATATACCTTTTTGCCATCCGCTGCAGGTGCTTTTCAATTGGATCAATTTTATCAAGCACAGGATTTTCAAGGCAATTTCATTTTTAGAGTTTCTTTTCCCGGCCTCGTATGGCAAGGGCCAATATTGGATACCTCTTCAAGTCAAAACTATCTGGGTAATGATTTTTCCATTCAGCAAAAACTCAAACTCCAACTCTCTAATCAAGTTCAATTCATCCTAAACAGTGCTAAGGACAGGGGAGAAGCATTGGCTTGGTCTGCAAAGCAAAAAGGTCCTGATTTTATCGCTTGTGGTTTGTTTTATCAGGGGAAAACTCCAGTCGCGAAAATGGCAGTTGGATCTTTTCAATTTCAATGGGGGCAAGGCTTGCAGCTCTGGACCTCCAGATCCATGGGGCGTTCTATTGATTTGTTACAAAGTGTAAGGGTAGCCCAGGGTTTAAAAAGTTATAATGGCACTGATGAGCAACGTTTTCTAAATGGATTTGGGCTCCAATACAACAGGGAAAAACTCGAATATTATGGTTTGTTTTCAATCAAGAACATCGATGTGCCTTCAAAAATGGATACACTTGAATTGGCTAGTTTCGTGTCAGCATCTTCAGGTTATCACCGCAGTGCCCTTGAGCTACAACGTCAAAAGCAAATTCAAGAACGCATTGCAGGACTGTCTTGGCAATTGAATCGGGACCATATTAAAATGGGTTCAATGCTTTTGTTTCAACAATATGCCGCTAATCATTTTACAGATTCTTTGGGGTTGGCTTTCCTCAAGCACAGCCCGCCATTTTTATTAAGTCTTGGTTTTCATTTAAAAGGAAATTTTAAAAGCAGTTATTACTACCTCGAGGCTGTTCAACTTTATCAAGAAAAGCTGATTGTTTTTAACTCAAATGCCATTGTTTGTGGTGCTTTATTTCATTTACATACCAAGATTCAGTTTGCTTTTCAAGTGCGATACTATGGCCCTTCCTATGCAGCATTTTACGAGCAGGGTTTTCATGCAAGTCAGCAAGCGAACAATGAAAAAGGAACTTTTTGTAACCTTACTTACCAACTCCAACGAAAAATTAAATGGCAAGCCTACCTCGATCAATATGCATTACAGAAGTTAAGTATTAACGCTTTTCCATTGCAAAGAACTCAGTTCAGATCGGTTGTTATTTTTGCACCAAAAAAAACCGTTCAACTCCAATTTAGCTATCAAAAGCAAATTTTATTTCCAGTTTCTTCGTTCAAAATGGAGGCACTCGCCGAAATCAAACGTGAGTTCACCCTAAATACCGGCCTACAAGTGGGCTATCAGCGGTTTACTCAATTGTCCAGTAGCGCCTATCTAACATTACAATATCACAAATTGGGCTTCCCACTTCGGTTGAATGCACATTTTGGCGCCTTTTTTATACCCGAAGAAAGTCCGCCACATTACCAGCTGAATTACAACATTGGATTTGGATCAAGCACTATTCAACTCAGTGGTCAGGGCTACTTTTTTCAAATGGCAACAGCCTACACTTTTTTACAAAATATGGCTTTAGGATTCAGGTGTCTCTGGATGGATAAAAATGCTCTTTTTCAAGCAAATAGTCAAGGTTATAGTTACCAAAACGCTATCCAAAATCTACAGTTTGATCTTCAGCTGAAAATTAATTTTTAGCAATTCTGAAAAAAAATGTACCAAAAAGAAAAATGTGGCGTTATGTCAGTAATTGAGGACTGCAAGCCTCTGTTAAACTCTTGTTAAACTTCTTAAAACCAAAAGACTATGGCTCTCCAACTCTCCGCCCACCAGCAGTCTTTTCTCCTCGAAGAGGAAAGAAAACTTGTCGAACGCGCACAAGAAAATCCGCGTTATTTTGCCCCGCTTTATGAGCGTTATCACGATGCTATTTTTCGTTACATCTACCG